>MDTB01039647.1_pt1 | contig 43858 bp, 51 predicted proteins | sample 811161 | NCBI WGS metagenome assembly MDTB01 (sample SAMN05326650, study PRJNA326480) | marine metagenome | isolation source: seawater | place: Mediterranean Sea | collected 2009 | reverse complement strand
TGCTATAACTGTTGCAGCCAGGGAGGTTGCGGAGACTACGAATGTTAAAGCGATATGCTGTTTTACTCATAGCGGTACTACCGCTCTACTTGCCTCAAGAGAAAGGCCACGAGTTCCGATTATTGCTCTGACGCCAAAAATTAATATAGCTAGGCGCCTTAGTTTAAATTGGGGATTGCATTGTGTCATTACATCTGAAGTAGCGAGATTTAAGATGGCAGTTGCAAACGCAGCTAAGGAGGCGAAGCATAGTGGTTTTGCAAGTAATTCGGATAAGATCGTTGTTATAGCAGGAATACCTTTTAATATTCCTGGGACAACAAATATTTTGAGGGTTGCTCATGTAGATGAGAAGTCGCTAGTTGATGGTGAGTTAGACTAGTAAAATATTATTAAAATTGCTTATAATGGCTTGCGTTGCCGTTAGTTTCCGATTATACGAGCTAAAATGAAGTTTCCGGCTGGAAAAGGGCTGCCGTGTCACTTCGAGTAATGCTCTGGATAGGGAGAATAAAATGCCCAAAATGAAGACAAAATCAGGTGCAAAAAAGCGCTTCAAGGTAACCTCTTCTGGACGTATAAAGGCTGGCCAAGCTGGAAAGAGGCATGGCATGATAAAAAGAACAAGTAAATTTATCAGAAATGCGAGAGGTACAACAACTCTGTGTAAATCTGATGAAGCAATTGTAAAATCATACATGCCGTATGTACGTTAAAATGGGAGGTGTTTAAATGTCGAGAGTTAAATCAGGCGTTGTTACTCATGCGAGGCATAGGAAGGTTGTCAAGCTTGCTAAGGGTCACTATGGTGCTAGGCATAGAAACTTTCGTACTGCTACTCAATCTGTTGATAGAGCTATGCAATATGCGACGCGCGATAGAAAAGTAAAAAAAAGAACTTTCAGAGCTTTATGGATCCAGCGAATTAATGCGGGTGTTAGGTCACTTGATGCGAGTTTAAATTATTCTCGTTTCGTTAATGGTTTGTCTCTTGCTGGTATAGAAGTTGACAGGAAGGTATTAGCTGAACTTGCAGCAAATGAGCCAGCGGCATTTAAAGCTATTGTTGAGCAAGTTAAATCTGTATTAAAATAGCATTAAAGGTACATATTTTTCAGTAAGATCTTAAAGAGCCGAGTCAATAGCCAAATATTTTGTAAACAGAATTTTCTAATGTTTGAGCCGAGTTTTTCATGAATGAAATTGATAAGATAAGAGAAAAATATATCAAGTTAGTTGAAAAAGCTAAAGATGAAAGTTCTTTAGAGATTGTTCGCATTTCATTGCTTGGTAAGAAAGGTGATGTCACAATAAGAATGCGTAAATTAGGCCAAATGGATACTCAGGAGAGACTTTTAATAGGACCTAAGCTTAATAGTCTGAAAGATGATTTGCTAGAGGCTATTAAAGTTCGAAAAGAGATACTAAGCGACGAGGCTTTAAATATTAGACTAGAATCAGAACGGGAAGATTTAAGTAAGCCTTCTAGACCAATGCAGTCCGGGTCAATTCATCCGATTAGCCAAGTTACAGATGAAGTGATAGCTATCTTTTCGGATTTGGGATTTTCTGTTGCTGAGGGGCCTCAAATTGAGAGTGATTGGTATAATTTTGATTCATTAAATATCCCAGTTGATCATCCTGCGCGTCAAGAATTTGATACATTCTACATTCAGAGTGATGCGGGCGGTGGTGGAGAAATGAATGTTTTGAGGACTCACACGAGTCCAGTACAGATAAGGCACATGGAGGAATCGGGAGTTCCATGTAGAATTATTGCTCCTGGGCGTGTCTTTAGATCAGATTACGACCAGACACATACCCCAATGTTTCATCAGGTTGAAGGCTTAGTCATAGATACAGATATTTCTATGGCTAACCTAAAATGGGTTTTACAAGAGTTTTGTGGAGCGTTTTTCGAAGTAGACGACGTAGAACTACGATTTAGGAGTAGTCATTTCCCATTCACTGAACCATCAGCTGAGGTGGATATTAGATGTTCTTGGGAGGGAAATAAATTAATAATCGGAAAAGGTAAAGATTGGATGGAGATATTAGGTAGTGGCATGGTTCATCCCAATGTCCTAAAATGTGCTGGTGTTGATCCCTCTGTTTATCAAGGATTTGCTTTTGGTGTTGGAATAGACAGGATAGCAATGCTGAAATATGGAATTCCTGATCTACGTTCATTTTTTGAGAGTGATTTGCGATGGTTGAAGCACTATGGTTTTAGTCATAATAATATTCCAACAATTCATGGTGGCATTAGTCAATAAATGCTGATAAATTAGCTACTTTTTCTCTTTTTATTAGGTGAAAATATTTATGAAATTTACATTATCTTGGCTTAAAGAACATTTAGATACAAATGTGGAAATTGATCTAATTTTGGAAACTTTGACCGATTTGGGTCTTGAAGTTGAAGAGGTTCATAACCCTTTGGACAAATTAAGAGCTTTTACTGTTGGAAAAATTTTGACAGCTGAAAAACATCCTAACGCAGATAAATTGAAGGTATGCGAGGTAGAAACTGGGTTGGGAGTAAAAAATATAATTTGTGGAGCAAATAATGCTCGGGCTGGAATCAAAGTAGTGGTTGCTCATCCTGGTGATTATGTTCCAGGTATAGATACGAAAATAAAAATTGGAAAAATACGCGGTGTAGAAAGTCAGGGTATGCTTTGCTCTGAACTTGAAATGACTTTATCTGGTGAGCATGATGGGATAATAGAGTTACCAAAAATTTCAAATGTTGGTGAAAAAGCTGTTAAATATTTAAAAAAGTTAGAGGTTGTAATTGATATAGCTATAACTCCGAATAGACCTGATGCGCTTGGCGTTGAAGGGATTGCTAGAGATTTAGCTGCTAGAGGCCTGGGGAAGTTCGTTCCAAAAAAAAGGGTTACAGTGCCAGGTACATTTGCTAGCCCTATAAAAGTAAAAATCGAACCAGATTTACTTAGAGAAGGTTGTCCCTTATTTATTGGTCGGTATATTAGAGGCATACAAAACTGTGAGTCTCCAAATTGGCTGAAAGATAGGTTAACTTCAATTGGAGTTAAACCAATATCAGCTTTAGTCGATATTACGAATTTCATTACATTCGATAGAGCACGCCCTCTTCACGTATTTGATGCAGACACGCTTTCCGAGGAGCTGATCATTCGAAAGGCACGTGGAGGTGAGTCATTCCAAGCTTTAGATAATAAAGAGTATCATTGTGCAGAAACTGATACTGTAATCTCTTCGGGAACAAATGTAGTTTCGCTAGCGGGAATAATTGGAGGCGTGAAATCTAGCGTCAAAATCAATACCACAAATGTTTATCTTGAATCTGCCTACTTTTCGCCAATTCAGACGGCAAGAACTGGAAGGCGTTTAAAAGTTATTTCGGATGCCCGTTATCGCTTTGAAAGAGGGATTGACCCTGCTTTTACCGAACCTGGTATTGAATTAGCTACAAGGATGATTTTAGATATTTGTGGAGGAAGTGCATCAAAACTTGAAATTGACGGAAATTTACCTGACACAACCGACCTAATTTCTTTCGATCCTGGCCGAGTTGAAAGTTTAGCGGGAATGCATATACCCCGCGATCAGCAAAAAAAAACATTGAGAGCCTTGGGTTTTTCAGTAACAGATAGCGATTATCTTTTTAAAGTAGTGGTCCCAAGTTGGCGACCAGATATTTTTGGAGAGGCAGATATTGTTGAAGAGATTGTACGGGTTGCGTCGCTTTCAAAATTAGAGGGGATCCCATTAAAAACGAGAGAAGAAGGTGTGAAAAAGCCTATAATTTCAAAAGAATTTAAAAGGAATTCAAATTTGCGCCGTCTGGTAGCGTCAATAGGATTTGATGAATGTATAAGTTACAGTTTTATTGGTGCTCGGAGTGCGGAGTTCTTCTTAAGAGAGAGGTTAGTTAAATTAGCTAATCCAATAAGTGTCGACATGAATGTTATGAGACCAAGCATATTACCGGGCTTGTTAAAAGCAGTGGCGAAAAACCATTCTCGCGAAAACTCTAATCTTGGTCTGTTTGAAATAGGTGATATTTTTACGGGGAGTATGCCCAATCAACAAGCTACAGAGTTAGCTGCTGTGTTAGTAGGAGAAAATTGTGACAGAAACCTTCATTTAGCTTCCCGACCGGTAGATGTTTATGACGCGAAGGCCAAACTAGAGTGCTGCCTGCAGTCTGTGAATATTAGTATCGATAGTTTGAGAATAGAAAGGGAAAAAATTCCTAGTTATATGCACCCAGGAAAATCTGGATTGCTTTGGCAAGGGCCTAAAAATTTAATCGCTTCTTTCGGTGAATTACACCCAAAAATTGTACAAGATTATGGAATAAAGCGATCGGTAGTTTTTTTTGAAATTTTTTTAAGAAATATTCCGTTTCCAAAGAAAAGAAAAGTCAGTAAAGGGGCTTTATTAGTGTCAGATTTGCAACATGTAGATCGAGATTTTGCACTAGTGATTCCATCTGATTTCGAAGTTGGTAAATTAGTGTCCGCAATCAAAAAAATTGATACTGATATCATTTCGGATGCATTTATATTTGATGTTTTTGAAGGTTCAAAGGCTCAAGAGCAATTTGGTATTGATAAGAAATCGGTTGCGTTCTCAGTGCGCTTACAACCGAAGGTAAAAACGTTTGTTGACACTGAAATTGAGAATATTTGTAAAACTATAATTGATGTAGCTATTGAGGTCTCGGCTGGGCAACTTCGCCTCTGATGATTATTAGAGTATCTGTCTAGCCGAGACGTATTCAAGACTTAATGCATCAGCAATAGAAGAATTTAATATTTTTCCCTCGTGCACATTTAAACCATTACATAAATGTCTATCGTCAAGGCATGACTTGCGCCATCCTTTATTTGCAAGGGTTATTATATAAGGCATTGTGGCGTTGCTCAGAGCTATTGTGGATGTACGGGGAACAGCGCCCGGCATATTTGCGACGCAATAGTGAAGTATATCATTGACAAAATAAGTTGGATTGTCGTGAGTTGTAGCGTAAGAACTTTCAAAACAACCACCTTGATCGATTGCAACATCGACTAAAACGGATCCCTTTTTTAAATTAGGCAGTTGTGCTTTTTTTAAAACTTTTGGTGCTGACGCGCCAGGAACCAACACTGCTCCAATTATCATATCTGCAGCCTCAACGGCACCAGCTATGTTTTTTGATGAAGCAAAAAGTGTTATAAACCTTTTATTATATATTTCATCTAAATATTTTAATCTTTCTAGGGATTTATCAAGTACAATAACATCTGCTCCCATACCCGCAGCTATTTTTGCAGCTTCTGTTCCAACAATCCCGCCTCCGATAATTACTACTGATGCTGGTGCTACACCTGGAACACCTCCCAAGAGTATACCGTTACCTCCATTGTTTTTCTGCAGTGCCGACGCCCCAACCTGAGGTGCTAAACGACCTGCAACTTCTGACATAGGAGAAAGTAAAGGCAGCCCTCCATTGTCTGAAGTTATTGTCTCATAAGCAATTGCGGTTACACCAGACTTTACTAGAGCGCTTGTTTGATCATGGTCTGCAGCTAAGTGAAGGTAAGTAAACAGTATTTGGCCTTGACGGAGAAGCTGTCGTTCATGCTTTTGTGGTTCTTTTACTTTAACTATCATATCCGCATGTTCAAATACTTCAGAACCCGTTTGTAAAATCTCTGCTCCTAGCTCGAAATAATCTTTGTCGGAAAAACCGGCACCGAGACCGGCTCCTTTTTCTATGATTACTCGATGACCGTTTAGCTTAAGTTCCAAAGCAATGGAGGGAGTGATTCCGACTCGGAACTCTTTGTTTTTAACTTCTTTTGGTGAGCCAACTATCATAACCAACCTCTAATAAATATCTTGATTATACATCGTTTATGAGGTTAATTATCTTTATTTATCCTAGTTGAATTTAAATATTTAGGATAATAAATTGTTTTTTTGCTATGTTTTAGGAGATTATTCATTAAAAATCTTGATCATCAAGACTTAAAAATTCTTAGAGTTCTTCAAAAGAATGGACGCATCTCAAATTCTGAGCTAGCTGATTTGGTAGGTCTATCCAGCTCTGCTTGTCATCGTAGGCTACAGATTCTAGAAAAAGGAAACATCATTGACTCTTATGTTGCACTATTAAGTCCTAAGGCAGTCGGTATTAGAAATACAGTGTATGTGGAGATCAAGCTTACCAGGCAGTTTGATGAGGCTTTAGAGTCTTTTGAGAGATCAGTGCGACTAATTCCTGAGGTCGTGGAGTGTCATTTAATGTCAGGAACAGCAGATTATTTATTGAAAGTGTTGGCAAAGGATAGTGATGATTTTGAACGAATACACCGGCACTATTTGTCCCGTTTGCCATATGTCTCAAATGTTGAGTCAAGTTTTGCCTTGAGACAAGTTTTTAAAACTACTGCTATTTCGATTTAAAACTTTTAAAAGGTTCGGGATATTTTTCCGGCCAGTATGAAGGCTTTTCCTGTTCTCGTGTGAGATAAATTGCAGACTTCTTCTTTACTTGCCGATTTTATTCTGTTTCGCAGCATTTTGTCAAACCTACGTAAGAGCGTTAAATTGGCATCTCTGAATATAATATCATTCTGTACTCTTAGTTGAAGGTGCTTTGCGAATAAGTCGAAACCTACGCAGTTTAAGGTTCGCTGTTTTTCATCATTTTCGTTCGAAATAAATCTGATCCATTCTTCATTAGTTACGACATACAAATCATGGTCATCTAAATAAATTCCTTCGTGAGCTAAGAGAGACATTAAATCTTCGGAGGCTATAAGTAAGTCAGCAGTATCCTTATGTTTTCTTGCAGTGGCCAAAGCTTCAAAACCTAATTTATCATGCACATCCTTTGGAAAATGTAACGCACGAAGTAAAATTGGCCAGGGCGGTGAGGAATCCAATTTTTCTAAATTAAGCTCTTGCAGATATTTAGCTAAGTCACCGGCAGAACTTCTTGTAGTGGATATCTGTTGTTGAATTTCATTACCCTTTTTTTCTGAGCTTTCAAAGTTTGGTACTCTGTCGCTGTAAAGTTTTTCGGCTAGAAAGCGAGTTTCTATTCGGTTAAGCTGTGTTGCTAACTGTTCTATACGCTTTTCTTGGTTATTAAAAAGTTGGGCGCTATTAACTTTAGCCAATATTTTTACTACTTCTCTTATAATTGATATGATATAAGCTACTAAAGCTGGAAGAAAAGAGAAAGCTATTAACAACACTGAATTTATGATCGATATTTGTATTAAAAATATGTTAGTTAACGTAAATATCGCTTCAATAGATATTAACAAGCATAATATTGAAAGAAAGAGAGCGAAACGATTTATACCTATGCCATTTTCACTTTTGAGAAAATAAAGATAAGTGAAGTTGGACAAAAATTTTTTCCTTATTTAAATCGGTAGTTTATATATATTTCACCGAAAGGATCTCGTAACTTCGCATTCCACCTGGAGTAGACACTTCAACACTATCACCTTCGTCTTTACCAATTAAACTGCGAGCCAGTGGCGATTTAATATTAAGTAAGTTGTTTTCGATATTAGCTTCAGCCTCGCCGACTATTTGATAGGTAGTTGACTGATCAGTTTCTTCATCAATTATTTCGACGGTTGCACCAAACTTTATGTTTCCTTGCATTTTAGAAACTTTAATTACATCTGCCCGGGCAATTAGACTTTCGAGCTCTTTTATTCGGCCTTCAGTGAAAGACTGTTTCTCTCTTGCAGCGTGATACTCTGCATTTTCGGACAAATCTCCATGTTCACGTGCTTCTGCAATCGCTTTTATTATTGCAGGTCTTTCTAAAGTCTTTAATTTTTTAAGCTCGGCGTCCAGTTTGTTAAAGCCTGCATCTGTCAGAGGAATTTTTTCCATATCAGTCACCCTGGTTACTTCAGATAAGTCAACATCTAGAAGTTAGTCTGCTATCATCCTTCTTGAGTTTAGTTAATTTCTTTGATATTTCCAGCTTTAATTACAGTTAATTAAAAGTTAGGACAAAACATGTTATGAACTGTCATATTGATGATGAGAAAATAGTTCTATATAGTTTATTAACTTAAAATAATAAAAGGCAACTTAAAAAAAAGAAGATAGCGAACTGGGAATGTAGAATGGAAAAAATTACTCGTGAGTCTATGGAGTACGATGCAGTGATAGTTGGGGCTGGACCAGCAGGTTTATCGGCAGCAATTCGTCTAAAACAGTTGAATAATAAGTTACAAGTTGTAGTACTTGAAAAAGGGTCTGAAGTGGGAGCACACATTTTGTCGGGAGCCGTCTTGGATCCTGTGGGTTTAGATAAATTAATACCAGATTGGAAATCTAGGGGCGCACCGATTAGTACAAAGGTAACATCAGAAAAGTTTCTTTTTCTTGGACCCGCTGGTGCAATTACTATTCCTAATTTTCCGTTGCCACCCCTTATGAAGAATGATGGTAATTATATCGTTTCTATGGGAAATGTATGTAGATGGCTGGCTAATGAGGCAGAAAAATTGGGAGTTGAAATTTTCCCTGGAATGTCATGCTCCGATATTGTCTTTGGAGAAAACGATGAGGTTAAGGGAGTTGTAGCAGGTGAATTCGGTTTGAATAAAGATGGTACTCGTGGAAGTAATTATGAGCCGGGGATGGAATTACTAGGCAAATACACTTTTTTTTCTGAGGGTGTCAGGGGATCTTTAGCAAAGAGAGTAATTAATAAATATGACTTGTCGAGAGGAAAGCAGCCTCAAAAATTTGGCCTCGGTATGAAGGAAATTTGGGAGATCAAGCCAGAAAATCATAGTTTAGGGAAAGTTATCCACTCGATGGGTTGGCCGCTAGGCAGTAATGCAGGCGGAGGATCCTTCATCTATTTTGGCGAGAAAAATCAGGTCTTTATCGGTTTTGTGGTACATCTTAATTATAAGAATCCCCATTTATTTCCTTATATGGAATTTCAAAGATTTAAGCACCATCCTGAAATACGAAAAATTCTTGATGGAGGTAAACGGGTAGCTTACGGAGCGAGAGCAATAGCGGAGGGTGGCTGGCAGTCAATACCGAAGGTTGTTTTTCCAGGAGGTGCTCTTTTGGGATGTTCTGCCGGATTAGTTAACGTACCTCGTATCAAGGGTAACCATAACGCTATGCTATCAGGTATCTATGCGGCGGAAGCGGCATTTGAAGCTATTTCTGAAGAGAGGTGCGGCGACGAGCTAAAATCATATGAAAATTCCATTAATTCAAAATATATCGCTCGAGACCTAAAGCGGGTTCGTAATGTCAAGCCGCTTTGGTCAAAATTTGGCCTTCTGACCTCGCTATTTTTAGGTGGATTAGATATGTGGGTGGCAAATCTATTTGGGGTAAACCTTTTAGGAACGATGAAACATTGTAAGACTGACGCTAATTCCACCGAGAGTGCCGATAGTCATAAAAAGATCAATTATCCAAAAGTTGATGGTATTATTAGTTTTGACCGTTTAACAAATGTAAGTTTTTCGGGAACTAATCATGATGAAAATCAGCCTTGTCATCTTCTTTTAAAAGATGTTACCGTTCCGATTGTTAGCAATCTTCCAAAGTATGATGAACCTGCTCAAAGGTATTGTCCGGCAGGTGTTTATGAAGTTGTGGCTAGTGGTGATACTGAACCTCCCAGTTTTCATATTAACTCGCAAAATTGTGTACATTGTAAAACATGCGATATCAAGGATCCTGATCAAAATATTACTTGGGTAACCCCAAATGGCAGTGATGGCCCAAATTATCCTAATATGTGAGTTGTAGTGATATATAAATTATATTACGATTAAGTTTTTATATGAAGGTAATAGCTGATTTAAAATAAAATGCTGCGTACTGCATACTTGGACTTAATTTGAAACTAAATAAAAAAGCTCTCTTTAAAATACTTATGATTACGGGCTGTTTTCTTGCCTGTTTTAAGAGTATAGTTGCTGCAAGTTCAGCTTCGTATTTAGTTGCGTCTGAAGCGGCTTCTTCTTACGATTATGAAATAGCTTTAGAAAATTACTTAAACATCATCGAAAAAAAGACTGCCAACGAAAAAATTTATCAAGAATCTTTATTGTACGCCGTTATTACGAACCAGCTCTCTCTGGCTAAAGAGCTTGCAGAAGCTCTTGACTCGTCTCAAGTTGTAGCTCCAACAGCAGGTCTATTTCTTTTTGCGGACGCTATTCATCTTAATAAATTTGATAAGGCACAGAGAGTACTTTTGAAATATCGAGCATCCTTTCCCAATATTTTGACTACGTTGCTTACTGGTTGGACAAGCTTTTTGAATGGTGACACATCCTCAGGAAAAAATAATTTCAGTAGCTTAGGAGATGAGAAAGTAATTTCTGCTATAGGATCCTACCATTTAGCTTTGGCTTTAGCTTTTGAAAATAAATTTAAAGAGTCTAGTTATATTCTCAGTAATACTGAATATATTGCAAACATTTCTGGCAGAAGATCAAGTTTAGCCCAAGCTCAAATTTTTGCGTTAAACGGAGAGAAAGATAAAGCGGATCGTTTTCTATCCTTAATGACACAGAAATTTATAAGTGATAAGTATTTGTTGCGAGAAATTAATCGGCTTAAAATAGATGCGGAAATTGAATTTTCAGCTTTTAGTCAACCAAAAGAGGCTATATCGGAAACTTTCCTTACAATGAGCAATCTTAATAAGGAGTCCGGACCTAATTTGCCTCTCGCTTTGTTCTATCTTCGTCTAGCACAACATTCCGCAATAGTGAATGAAACTTATAGTCTAGAGCTTGGTCGTTTACTTGTTGATATGAAAATGACTGGATTAGCTAATCTTGTTTTTAGCCAGATCAAATTCAGTAGTTTATATTATGAAGAGTCTCAAATAGGATCAATCAATGGCTTGATTGAAGATGGTAAATTGTTAGAGGCGGTTGAGGGGTTACAACTACTCATACAAAATGGATCACAAAGCTTAGTCATTTACGAGACATTAGCTGATATTTTCCGTCGTAGAAGTGAATATGAGGAGGCAATAAAAAATTACTCGATATCGCTGAAATTAGCGTCTGAATTAGATCCTATTACTATGTGGTCAATCTATTTTTTTAGGGGTATTTCTTATGAGCGGGCTGGAAATTGGATGCTAGCCGAGGCCGATCTTAGAAAGGCACTAGAGTTAAACCCGAAACAACCTCAGGTTCTAAACTATTTGGGTTACAGTTTGATAGAAAGAAGAGAACAACTTAATGAGGCATTAAGTATGATCGAGATGGCATTGCAGGTTAATCCCGACAGCGGGCATATAGTAGATTCATATGCCTGGTGTTTGTATAGACTGGGAGATTACAAAAAAGCCGCAAAATATATGGAAAAAGCAGTAGAGTTGGAACCAAGTGATCCTATAGTTAATGATCATTTGGGAGATGCTTTATGGATGATAGGCCGTAGACGAGAGGCTGTTTTCCAATGGAGGCGTGCTATTGTTTTCAAACCAGAAAAAGAAAATTTGGCTAGAATTGAAAAAAAAATTGAGCTGGGATTGGATAAAGTTTTACTTATAGAGCTTAATAATGAAAATTGATGGTGTGTTCAGCGACTCTAAATTAAGGAATAAAAGACATATTCAGATTGCAAGGGCTAAAATTAATTTAGCTTTGCATATCACAGGAAAGATTGGAGATAGCTACCATACGCTCGATAGTTTAGTTGCCTTTCCTAATGTTGGCGATAATTTGTACTTTTCGAAAAGCAAGAAAATGACCCTAAGTGTTTCGGGTCCCTTTTCGTCTCCTGATCTTGAAAGTGATGACAATATTATCCTCAAAGCGCGGAAAATTATGCTATCCTCAGGGATATGCGTTGATATAAATTTGGAAAAAAACCTTCCGCTTGCTTCTGGAATTGGGGGTGGTTCAGCAGACGCTGCTGCAACTTTGAGAGGTTTATCACGGCTTTTAAAAAAACCATTACCTAGTAGTGAAAAAATTTTATCCCTAGGTGCTGACGTGCCGGTCTGCATGTCAACTTCATTCCAACGGATGGGTGGAATTGGTGAAAAAATTGTATCGCTTCCGTCACCACCATCGATGTGGATGGTACTTGTGAACCTATTGTTTCATGTTCCGACAAAAAAGATTTTTAACTCGTTAGAGGTAAAAAATAATTCATCGTTAGATTTTTTTGAAAAGTTTGTTTCCCAAGACGAACTCTTTTGTTATTTAGTCGAACAGCGTAACGACCTCGAGCCTGTTGCTTGTAGCCATTTTCCACCACTGAAAGTTCTGCTGGCTGATTTGTCAAATACGACTGCTTGCGAACTTGCTCGCATGTCTGGATCGGGCGGAACTTGTTTTGCCTTATATAAAAATTTTAATGCTGCAAATAATGCAGCAAAGGTTATGCGCAGAAAATACCCACGCGCATGGGTAAAGTCCGTCTCTTGTTTTTAGACCGCCCGTTTTATTACAAAGTCAGCAAGTTCAAAGAGATTTTTATTCATTTTCCCTTGTGGGAGTTTGCCAAGACTGGCCTGTGCTATGCGAGCCCACCTTATCGCTTCTTTCATCGTTCTATCGAGAGAGCCATCATTAAAAAGGATTTCTAGCGCAATATCAAAGTCATCAGAATTTTGGCTATTTCCGGTAATTGTTCGTTCCCAAAATTTTCTATTTTCTTTATGATTCTGTTTAAATGAGAAAATAATAGGAAGGGTAACTTTTTGTTCTCGGAAGTCATCACCCGTATTTTTGCCGAGAGTTTTGTCATTACCTTTATAATCCAATAAATCATCAATAATCTGGAAACTTATTCCAATAGCAGTTCCATATTTCTTGAGTGCCTCTAATTCCATATCGCTTGCGTCTGATATCAGTCCACCAACTTGACATGCTGCAGAAAAAAGTGCTGCAGTTTTCCCTTCTACAACATTCATATATGTCTCTTGAGAAGTCGATAGGTTTTTTGCTATAGATAGTTGAATAATTTCACTTTCAGCAATTTTTGCCGAGGCTTCCGCCAGTACATCTAAAACGGTAAAAGATTTTGTTTCAACCATTAGCTGGAAAGATTTGGAAAAAAGAAAATCTCCAACTAATACAGATGACTTATTATCCCATAATGCGTTAGCTGTAGCTCGTCCTCGCCTTTTGGTGCTCTCGTCTATGACGTCATCATGTAGCAACGTTGCTGTATGTATAAACTCTACTACTGCTGCTAAAAGAATTTGATTTTTCCCCTTATAATTGAATAGTTTAGCTGCCGCCAAAGTGAGAAGTGGGCGAAGGCGTTTTCCTCCTGCACTCATAAGGTGTGTTGTGATTTCAGGAATTTGAGGAGCATTCTTTGAATTTATTTTTTCATAGATGAGGGCATTCACGTTTTGCATTTCAAGGCTTACCATTTCCTGTATTTTATCGAATGGACTCATCATAGTTTTCCTTACACATTTTCCTTGCGAGGTACTAATTAAGGGTATTTTTCAACTAAGTTTGAAAATACAGCAGAGATTACCTTTATAATTTTTCAAGACTATATAAAACCTTTATTTTGTAACTAATAATGCTTTTAATTTTTGCATTCAATAGTCAATTAATTTAAAGTTGTTAATGGAATAATTTTTTTATTTTTTGGAGGTGGCGGCTTTTGCTACAAAGTATTTGGAATTAACACAAGATAATTTTTTGGGGGGTAAGATCAAGGTTTGGCAACCGCTATTGGGTTATCGTGCCTCAATTGATTCTGTATTTCTCGCTGCTGCACTACACCCGAAGAGAAATGATAGTATTTTAGAGCTTGGTTGTGGTGTTGGAACAGTATTTTGTTGTTTGCTTTCTCGATTACCAGTAAAAACTTTTGTGGGAGTTGAAGTCCAGTATGCATATGCTGAATTAGCTCGGAAGAACGCCCTCCAAAATAACTTTTTGGTTGAGATAATAGAGAGTGATATTTCAAAGCTCCCAGCTGCGCTGAGTCAAAGACTTTTCGATCACGTTGTTTTTAACCCTCCATTTTTTAAGCGGGAAGCTTCGTTGGAGTTAACAGAAGTTTCTAAAAATATAGCATTAAGAGAATCAAGAGTAACTTTATCGGAGTGGATTGATATCGCATTGCGAAGGTGTACAGATGGAGGAAAAATCACTTTTATTCATGAAGCTGGTCGGTTAGCGGATATTATGTCATGCTTGAGGGGAAGAGCTGGAGAAATAAGAATTTTGCCTATAATGTCGAAACCAAAAATCAAGGCGAAAAGAATATTAGTTGTAGCAAAAAAAGGATCGAAAGGCGCAGTTTCATTGCTACCTCCAATAATTGTTCATAGTCTAATTGACAAAAGTAGTAATCAATGGGGCTATACCGACTTAGCTGTAGACATTTTAAAGAACGGAAGGTCGTTAAATTTGTCATGAAAATGTCTATTTAATTTAATTAGAAGATTAAATTAATGACAATTGAGAATATTTATAGTTTATTGAGGTTATGTATAAATAGGAGAGTGCCATGAGTGTTAAAATCCACTTGGAAGGACTTCGTCGCAAACATCTCGTTCTATCTGAACAAATTGAAGCTGAGCAGCAACGACCAAGTTTTTGCGCATTAAGCGTAAAAAAATTGAAGAAGAAAAGATTACAGTTGAAAGAAACTATTATCCGGTTTAATAAAAAGATATTAAATTAGTTGCCTACATTTGACTATTTCTTGTTAAAACTTGTATTGACAAAGCGGTTATTTCTGAGCTGATGAGTTTTGATTCTGTAAGTCGCAAAGCTTCCATCCCTTTTGGTTCAGGGATTACTTTTCCTAATCTTAATTTTATCAAATCTGACATATATTTTTTTGTAAATTCTGGATGGCACTGAAAAGAGATAACATTAGGAGCCTGTTGATCCCCATAGCTAAGCATAGCAATCTTATAGAATTCTGACTTAGACACCACAATGCTATCGTTAGGCGAAATAACAATCTAATCCTGGTGCATTGTGTATCCTGAGTAATGCGTTTCACATTTTAGCCAATTCAATTCTTGTTTGATTTGATAGTTGTCTACTCCAACGCACCATCCATTTTGAAATTTTGTAGCATGGCCTCCTAGCGCCTCTGCAATTATTTGATGGCCTAAGAAAATTCCCAGCAGGGGTCTCTTTTTAAGCATGCTTTGATAAATCTTTTTAGTCTTTCTACCCATGAAATATTGTCATAAACGCCAAATTTTGAATCAGATATAATCCAAAGATCTACCTCAGCAAGGTCGCTTGGAAACTCGCCTCTTGCTAAAGTATAGACGACAAACTGTGACGGGATATGAATTTTCTTTTAAAGAGGTTTTTAAACATTTGAGAATAGCTGCCGTGAACTTTAAGCAACATTTCATCTACTTCACCTGTTTCAATAATACCAATTTTCATATATTTTTAACTTTAGTTTTGAATTAAGAAATATATTGGGCACCGTTTACTGATAATGTTGATCCAGTGATGAACCCAGAGTCGTCTGAAGCCAGGAAAACCACACATCTAGCAATTTCCTCGGGTTCACCTAGACGTCCAACAGGAATTTGTGGAATAATACGCTCTTTGACTATTTTTTCTGGTATGGCTTTTACCATGTCAGTACTTATGAATCCTGGACAAATGGCATTAACCGTTATCCCCTTGGGAGCTCCCTCAAGAGATAGGGCTTTTGTAAATCCTATATCGCCTGCTTTTGAGGCAGCGTAATTAGTTTGTCCTGCATTTCCTTTTTGACCTATAATAGATGAGATATTTATTACTCTACCAAATTTTCTATTTCGCATGCCTACCCACACAGGGTGAGTCATATTAAAAACACCTGAAAGGTTTACATCTACAACTTCGTTCCATTGGGCAGGTGTAATTTTGTGAAACATTGCATCTCTCGTTAGTCCTGCATTATTAACAAGGATATCTATCGGGCCTAGTTCTTTTTCGACGTCGCTAATTCCTTGCTTACAGGCGTCATAGCTTGAAACCGACCATTGGTAACTCTTTATCCCGGTTTGTTTACTGAATTCTTCGGCGGCAGCAAGGTTTCCCGCAAAATTCGCTGCTACACGGTAACCCGCTTTTTTTAGAGCTATCGAAATTGTTTTCCCTATTCCTCTTGTTCCACCTGTTACTAGGGCTGTTCTCATTTTCTATTCCTTTTTGTTTGCATTGATGGTGCTTTCGCCTTAGGGGCATTCAACACACATTGCCACTCCCATTCCTCCGCCAATGCATAAAGTCGCAAGTCCCCTCCGAACCTTTCTGCGTCTCAGCTCATGTATGAGCGTTACCAAAATGCGACATCCTGAAGCGCCAATCGGGTGACCTATGGCAATAGCTCCACCATTGACATTAACGATTTCAGGATCCCAACCCATTTCCTTATTTACCGCACAAGCTTGAGCTGCGAAGGCTTCGTTTGCTTCCACCAGATCCAGGCTTTCAATTGACCAATCCGCTTTTTCTAGCGCTTTCTTACTGGCATACACAGGACCAATTCCCATAATTTTGGGGTCAACTCCGACTGTCGCATATGAAACAATGCGAGCAAGTACATCAACTTGATGTTTTTTAGCAATTTTTTCATCCATTAGCACCACGGTTGCTGCTCCGTCATTTAGCCCTGATGCATTACCGGCAGTAACTGTGCCTTCTTTTTTAAAAACTGCTCTGAGATTATTTAAAGACTCGATGGTAGTTTTTTTCTTAATATATTCATCTTGAGAAATCGAAATTACATTTTTTCTATTAGTAACCTGGATTGACGCTATTTCTGCTTCAAATTTACCCTCTTGTTGAGCCCTCTCTGCTTTATTTTGGCTCGCTACTGCATAGCGGTCTTGTTCTTCTCTTGATATATCCCACTTTGTTGCAACGTTTTCGGCTGTAACGCCCATGTGATAATTGTTAAAAGCACACCAGAGACCGTCTTTTATCATTGAATCTTCAAATGAGAGATCTCCCATTTTCTTTCCCGACCTAATATTGGATACATGAGGCGCCATACTCATACTTTCTTGACCCCCTGCGACGACAATTTCTGCATCGTCAAGCTGAATATGTTGAGTCGCTATTGCCACTGCCCTTAAGCCAGAGCCACATACTTGGTTTACACTCCAAGCAGCCGATTGCTCACTTAGCCCAGCAGCAATATGAGCTTGTCTTGCAGGGTTTTGACCTTGTCCAGATGTAAGTACTTGGCCCATTATGGTCTCTGAAATTAATTCGGGGTCGAGGTTAATTCGTGCGAGGCAGTCTTTTATTGACGCAGCTCCCAATTCATGGGCTGGGACACTTCCAAGACTTCCGTTGAAGCTTCCTACTGGTGTTCTGCAAGCACTTGTAATTACGACGTTTCTCATTTTCTTTCCTTATTGTCTTGAAAGCTATATTTGAATATAAGTTTTATATTATTTTCCCCTGAAAAAAATGTAAAGGAAGAGTTTTTCGAAACACAGCTTGGTAAAGTGTTTGCCAAAAACTGACAATTAAAAATTAGGCTTTTAAGTTTTCTTTCTAATCCCTCATTAAAATTAAATGCTTGAAGAGAGCTATTGCCTCACTACTGGACCAGTCCGCTGGGCCAATCAATCTCGCTACCTCGTTTCCGTGATGATCTATAATCACCGTTGTTGGCAACCCTATAACTCCTAGTTCCATCGAGAGGGTACCTCTGGGATCACGATAGAGCGGTAAGTTGGGAGTATTTATTTCGTCAAAAAAGTCTCTTATTTTTTCTAAATTATTTCTTCCAGAAGCAACTGTGACTACTTCCAGATGATTTGCCGGAAAAGTTTCCTGGACTTTATTCAAGGAAGGCATTTCTTCCCTGCAAGGTGCGCACCATGTCGCCCAAAAATTTAGCACCAATACCTTGTTGGCCTTAGTATTAATAGTAATTTTTTTGTCATTTTTGTTGATAATAGCAAAGGCGGGAATGTACTTTTCTCTCGACGGATATATTAAATTTCTAAGTTCTCCTTCATTAAAAGTTTTCAACTTTTTAAATTCTGGACTATCGTGACTCCATGACATATTTGCACATAGAAGCATAGATGAGTATATCAACATTATTACAATTTTAACTGAAATCAATTTTTAACCTTTTTTAATATGGAAGTCAGACATGCCAAACAAAAATAAATCTAATGTAATGTGGGGTGGCCGATTTTCTACAGGTCAAAATCAAATAATGCAAGCGATAAATTCATCAATTAGTTTCGATAAGAAACTATTTGAGCAAGACATTAAGGGCTCAATAATTCACGCAAAAATGTTATCAAAAGTTGGAATAATTTCAAGAGAGATAGCTCAGGAGATCGTTTCGGGTTTGGAACAAATAAATAATGAAATAATGGCTGGTGACTTCGAATTCTCCGAAGAGCTTGAGGACATTCATATGAATATTGAAAATAGGTTGACTAGCATTATTGGTTCTAGCGCTGGCTGGTTGCATACAGCGCGATCTAGAAACGATCAAGTAGCGACTGACCTGAGATTATGGGTACGAGAAGAGATTGATGAAATTGCTAAAGCTTTAGCGAGTTTACAAAAAGCTTTCCTAGTTCAGGCTGAAAGCCATTACAAAGTAGTTATGCCTGGGTTCACACATTTGCAAATAGCGCAGCCTGTAACCTTTGGTCATCACATGCTAGCTTATGTGGAGATGTTTTCACGAGATACTAAAAGGTTTATTAATGCGCGAAGTTTAATGAATGAGTCTCCATTGGGTTCTGCTGCGCTCGCTGGAACTTCGTTTAAAATAGATAGAAACTTTACTGCAGAACAGTTGGGATTTGATCGCCCGATGTTAAATAGCCTGGATGCTGTTTCGGCTAGGGACTTTACTCTAGAATTTGTGTCAACCTGCGCAATATGCGCCACACACTTAAGCCGGTTTGCAGAAGAATTAGTTCTTTGGTCTAGTGCACAATTTGAGTTTGTAGAGATATCAGAGTCTTTCTCATCGGGATCCTCAATTATGCCACAAAAGAAAAATCCAGATGCTGCAGAGCTAATTCGAGCAAAAGCTGGACGAATTAATGGTGCCCTTGTAGCCCTTTTAACTATTATGAAAGGATTACCCCTCGCATATTCTAAGGACTTACAAGAAGATAAGGAGCAGGTTTTTGATTGCTCAGAGAATTTAAAAAAGAGTATTTATTCATTGACTGGAATTATAACTGAGTTTTCGCCGAACGTCGATCGATTAGCAGCCGCTGCCTCGTTGGGGCATTCCACAGCCACCGATATCGCAGATTATTTAGTTCAGAATTTAGGTATACCGTTTAGGAAAGCACATGAAATTGTCGGTAAAATTGTCAAAGTTGCTGATAAAAAAGGTATAAGTTTACAGGAATTAGACCTTAAGACACTGCAACAAATAGATGAAGGGCTTGATGCAAAAATTTATGCCTTTTTCGACGTTGAAAATTCAGTTAATTCGCGGAAGAGTTTTGGAGGAACATCGCCTCAGTGTGTGCTAGAGCAAATAAATTATTGGAAAGATATACTTAAATGTTAAAGAAGTTTTTTGTATTACTAATTATTTCGCAAATGTTGGGTTGTGGTATAAAGGGCTTTCCCTCTAAACCAGAAGTAATAATAAACAAGTGAACAATGTAACTACAAGTATTTTGGAAAAGATAGATGAGATATTTTGATTACGTCGACCATGAATTATACGCTGAGAATGTATGTGTTTCAGAAATTGCTCTCGAAGTCGGTACACCCTTTTACCTTTATTCGAGTTCAGCAATTCTTAATAATTACAGAATGTATGCTAATGCCTTGGCAGGTTTAAAACATTCGATATGCTATGCTGTGAAGGCCAATTCTAATGTAGCAGTATTGAAAATTTTGGCTGAAGCAGGGGCGGGTATGGATGTGGTTTCGATAGGTGAATATCTACGAGCCAGGAAAGCAGGTGTTCCTGGAAGCAGAATTGTTTTTTCTGGAGTTGGTAAGACAAAAATTGAGATTGAAGAAGTCATTTTGGGCGGAGTTAGACAGGTTAATGTGGAAAGTGAATCAGAATTATATCTCTTAAACCACATAGCTGAAGAGATGAAAAAAGTAATTCCTATCAGTTTTAGAATCAATCCTGATGTTGATGCAAAAACACATTACAAAATATCTACGGGAAAACTAGAAAATAAATTTGGTATTCCAATATCTGAAGCTAGAAGGGTCTACAGAATTGCCGCTGAGATGAAAGGGGTTGATATTGTGGGAGTTGACTTTCACATAGGCAGTCAGTTAATTGACCTCGAACCATATAAAAAGTCATTCGTGATTTTTTCAGAATTAGTAAAGGTGTTGAGAGCGGACGGCCATCAAATAAAAAGATTAGATGTTGGGGGAGGGTTAGGTATTTCCTATAAACGTGACTCGTTAGTTCCAACTATTGTAGAATATGCAGAATTAATTTGGAAGATGCTCGGACATCTTGATTGCGAAATTGATTTAGAGCCAGGTCGCAGTATTGTGGGCGATGCGGGTCTCTTGGTGTGTTCAACAATATACTTGAAGGAGAGTGATGCTAAGAACTTTTTAATTGTTGACGGCGCAATGAATGATTTAGCTCGGCCTGCTCTGTATGATGCATATCATGAAATAATAAATGTCAAACAGAACAATAATTTTGATAAAAAAGTTTTTGTAGATGTTGTTGGCCCAGTTTGTGAGACCGGTGATACTTTGGGAACTGAAAGATATTTAAGTCACTCAGGTGAAAAAAATTTGATAGCGATTTGCTCGGCGGGTGCCTACGGCGCAGTTATGGCGTCTGAATATAATACCAGGCCTTTAGTGCCAGAAGTTTTAGTGAAGGGCGATGAGTATAGAATTATTAGAGGCCGTCCGTCTCTGGAATCTATAATAGCTAGGGACATAGTTCCTATTTGGTCAAACTAAAATATAATAAGTCAAAAATCATAAATTTTTTAGTTCTATTATTAGTTGCCTAAGTTCTTCAGAAGAAGAAGATACGTAGTTGTTAAAAAACTCTAGTGTTTCCTTTAACTGGGGAAACAATTTTATGACGGTATCGTTATGAAGATAGCAAAGGTGAAGGACTCCAATAATTATTGAGACGGTTGCAAACCCAAAAAATGAGGCGTAAGACCTTTGTGCTCTGGGGAGATTTTTTTTGCTCGCAGTTTCAAGAATCAATCTACCGATTTCATCACTTCGTTGAGCAGAAGAATTGTTTCTTTCAGTGTTTGTTTCCTCTGAGTATTTTAGGGATAATTCTTCGTTAATCAGACTTGTAAGTTCGGGAGATATTGTTTCATTTTTTTCTTTTATGTCTTGGGTTGCGTCAATCCAGTTTTTTTTCTCAGTCGGAAAGGTTCGGGCTGGTATTGAAACATTATCTGTTTGCCTATATTGAAACCAAATTTGGTTGCATTGCTTACACTCAACCCAGGAGTTGTTTTCCAAAAGAATGGTTTCTTTGAGTCTATATGTTGCCAAGCAATTAGGACAAATTATAAGCATACGAATTTTTTTCTTCTATGTTCAAGGTACCTACTTTAATTTGTATGGTAAAATGATCTGGTTGTAATTATAAGATTTTAACAATCTATTAAAATATGGTTATTTGTTATAGAGACATTAATGTAAACTAGTTTACTTTTTTTTAAGCTAATCTTTTGGAAAATTTATGATCGTTATATATTTTGTGAGGGCTATTCTTTGTGATTTATTAGTTTATTTGTCGATGGCGGTGATTGGTATTGCAGGCGCCCCACTAATTCTTTTTGCAAAAAAAGGCAATTATAAGTTAATTAAATTTTTTTGTAGCACAGTATTTTTCATTTTAAGACATGTTGCTCGTTTAAAAATAAGTTTTAGAGGTCAAATTCCTACAGGAGAGACAATAATTTGTGCCAAGCACCAATCATTTTTAGATGTTTTAATGCTGTTGTACATTCTTCCAGAACCACGCTTTATCATGAAAAAGGAGCTTTTAGGGGCTCCCGTTGTTGGGTCTTATGCAAGATCTATTGGTTGCATTCCGATAGATAGATCCCAGAAGGGAGAAGCTCTTAGGTCAATTGTTTCTAATCTTAAGGCGAATAAGTCGGGGCAAACAGTAATTTATCCACAAGGAACAAGGGTTTTACCAGGAAGCAAAGAACCTTATAAGGTCGGCGCCGGAGTTATATATAAAAAGATTGATACAAAATTTTGCTTGGTCGGAACTAACACAGGGATGTTTTGGGGAAGGCGAAGTTTTTTTCGTTATCCTGGCACGGCTGTAATTGAGTTCTTGGGAGAAGTTTCGTCGGATCTTAGCATGGTCGATTTTATGGCAGAAATTGAAGACAGAATAGAGAAAAACTCAGAAATGCTTATGAGAGAAGCTTTAAAAAAGTATAAAACTTAACGAAGTCCTCTATGTCCAACGGAAAGAAATTTATCTCTGCGATTATTTTGGAGAGTTTTGGGGGACAATTTTTCTAAGTCCACCAGGCTATTCTCTATTGAATTACCAACGTCTTTTATGGTTTGTTCTTTATTTCTTTGCGCACCTCCAATTCCTTCAGGTACGATCTCGTCAATAATTTCAAGCTTTAACAAATCTTGTGCTGTAAGCTTGAGTGCCTCAGCTGCCTCACGCATTTTATTTGGGCTTTTCCATAGGATTGAGGCGCATCCTTCGGGAGAAATAACGGAATATATTGAGTGCTCTAACATAATAATTTTGTTTGCGGTGGCGAATGCTACTGCGCCACCTGAACCTCCTTCGCCAATAATTACTGAGATCAAGGGTACTCCAACCTCAAGGCATTTTTCTGTGGTGCGCGCGATAGCTTCTGCTTGCCCTCGTTCCTCAGCACCTTTTCCTGGGAACGCACCAGGCGTATCAATTAATGTTATAATTGGAATCCTAAATTTGTCAGCAAGTTCCATGAGTCTGACAGCTTTTCTGTAACCTTCAGGTCTAGCCATTCCAAAATTTCTATCAATTCTAGTATTAGTATCACTCCCTTTTTCATGCCCAATAACCATTATAGTTCTATCATTCAGTCGACCTAACCCACCAACTATCGCGCGATCTTCTGAAAAATTCCTATCCCCCGCTAAGCCAGTAAATTCTGAGAAAAGCGTATTAATATAATCTAGAGCGTGAGGCCTCGTTGGATGACGAGCAACTTGACACTTTCTCCATGGTGACAAATTTGAATATAATTCTTGTAATAAGCTATCAGATTTCTTTTCCAATGATAGAATATCTTTTTCTCTTGCTTCGGAATCAAGCTTACTTTTTGATGAACTTAGTTCATGCGCTTTTCCCTCAATTTCAGCTAATTTTTTTTCAAACTCAAGATAGTTTTGCATTTTTTTCCAATAAGTGAATTGAGAAACTTGTTACGAATTATTTTTTTATCTTGTATAAAACTACCCATCTTAGGAGGAAGAAATTTTTTCTGCCTGCGCAACTATTACTTTGGCTTGCCTGATTGAAGCTAAATCTACCAATCGACCCTTGTATACCGCTGCACCTTGCCCAGATTTTTCTGCCTCTTCCATTACTTTTAGAATTTCTTTTGCTTCAGAAATTTGTTTGTGGGAGGGGGTAAAAATACTATTTGATAATTCTACTTGCTTCGGATGAATGGCCCATTTACCGACCATTCCAAGACTAGCTGACCGCTTGGCCTGTGCTAAAAATCCATCATCGTCAGAAAAGTCACCAAAAGGCCCATCAACAGGTAGAACACCATGGGTTCTGCACGCTGCTACTATCGAAACTATAACCATATGCCATGGATCTGCATATGTTGGGGCCCTTCCATGGCTCTCGTTTTTGTTTGGTAGCATGTAATAGTTTTCCTGCGTACCCCCTATACCAGTCGTCTGCATACCCATTGACGCAGCGTAATCGGCTGACCCAAAGCTTAAAGCCTCCATTCTTTCACTAGACGCAGCTATCTCTTCGACGTGACTAAGCCCTGCCGCAGTTTCTATAATTCCTTCAAAACTAATTGGCTTACTTCGGTTATTATTTTTTTCAACAGCCGATACTAACGCTTCGACGGCATAAACATCGCTCTTACTACCAAGCTTTGGTATCATTATGCAATCCAATCTATTGGTATTGGTTCCCAAGAGAGCTACAACATCTTTGTACCAGTATGGCGTGTCTAAACCGTTAATGCGAACCGACAAGGTTTTATTTGACCATTCAATATCTTTAATTGCTTCCACAACATTTTTTCTAGCGATTTCTTTGTCCTTAGGAGACACACTATCTTCCAGGTCTAAGTTTATCACATCTGCTGAAGAGAGTGCCATTTTTGTAAATAATTCTGGTCTAGATCCGGGACCAAACAGCTGACAGCGGTTTAACCTAGAGGGACTTTGTGGCTGAACGACATAACTCATTTTTCACCTTTGTATTGTTTAAGCAATTGCATGTTCAAAAAAGTATTCCATACGCTAATAAATACAAGCGTACAATTTGTCAAAATATCTTGTAAAGAGCTTAAATAGAATTTGAAGCTTTTTAATAGAAATCTAAAAAACACTTTTGAGCCGGTTTAGGCAGTCTTCAACTACTATCTTAGGGCAAGCCAAGTTAAAACGCATAAATAGGGTTCCATCGGAGCCGAAAGAAGAACCAATGTTTGCCGCTATTTGAGCATCGAAATGTATTCTTTTTATTATTTCACTTTCGGGTAAGCCGAGGCCAGAAAAATCTACCCAGGCTAAATAAGTTGCCGAGAGGGGCATTGATTTTACTCCCGGTATAGTATTTATTTCTTCATCAAAAAATTTTCTATTTTTATCTAAATACTCTATTAATTGTTTTAGCCAATCTTCGCCCCCACGATAAGCACTCTCAGCTACGTGCATTCCAAACGCGTTTGGTGTAGTTCCAGTTGCGGTATGAGCCTTCTTAAACTTTAGGCGCAGTTTTTCATTTTCGATAATAACATTTCCCATGAGTCCGCCAGCAAGATTAAAAGTTTTGGTGGTTGAAACGAGGACCACAAGTCTATCACTTATATTTGGATTAGCTACTGGAAACATTATATGCTCGCTCTTGGGGTATACCAAATCATTATGTATTTCGTCTGATACTAAAATTAAATCGTGCTTACGACAAAAATCAGCCACTTCGCACAGTTCGGTTTTGCTCCAAACCTTTCCTCCCGGATTGTGTGGAGAACAAAACAGCAGTATTTTTTCACGTCCTGTCAAATTACGTTCAAGCGAAGCTAAATCAAGTTCATAATTGTTGTTTGCATTTTTTAGTTTGCTTTCAACAATTTTTCTTTTGTTTGCTTTTATCATTTTAGAGAAGGAATGATAAACAGGAGTAAAAATAATCACACTATCATCCACTTGAGAATAAGCTCTAATTATAATCCCGATCGCTGCAACTAAGCCATGAGTTACGGATATCCATTTTGATTGGATAGCCCAAGAGTGTTTTTTCTTGTACCAACCTTTTACAGCTTCATTATATGAATTAGGGTCTCCATAATAGCCAAAAATGCCGTGATCTATTTGTTTTTTTAAGCAATCAATTACACATTTAGGAGGACGAAAATCCATGTCTGCTGTCCACATAGCTAGCCCAGTTTCGGGAGCAATTCCGTAAATTGATTGTATTTCGTCAAACTTACCAGAATTTGTTCCAATTCTATTGATTTGTTCATCGAAATTTATTTTCATTTTGCTGTCCATTAATAAAATATTGAAAATGATTTTAATTGTACTGTCTTGCATGAATTTTGTTGATAGATTAAAGCAGTACTATGGTAAAAAAATCAATACTTATACATCCAGATCCGCGATTAAAAAGAATCTGTACTCCTATTGCAGATACATTTGCTGACGTAAAAAACTTAGCCGAAGATTTACTTGAGACGATGTACGATGCCCCTGGTATAGGATTGGCAGCTCCTCAAATTGGTATTTTGAAACGTATTTTTGTAATGGACTGTTCCTACAAAGAGGCTGAACCAGATCCAATGATTTTCGTAAATCCTGAAATTATTTGGGCATCAACGGATTGCAGAAAGTATGAAGAGGGATGTTTGTCAATCCCAGATATATTTGTTGAATTAGAGCGACCGTACAGCGTAACTGTACAACATTATGATTTAGAAGGAAAAATTAGAAAAATTACTTTGGAAGGGTTGGAGTCTATTTGCGCACAGCACGAAATTGACCATTTAAATGGGAAGCTTTTTATAGACTATTTAGGACCAATTAAACGCGGATTAATAACAAAAAAAATGAAGAAACTAAAGAGAGAGTTAAACCGAAATTAGTGATATTTTTGCGGGCTAAGATGAGAATAATTTTTATGGGCACAACGGATTTTTCGTTGCCAATTTTGAAAAGACTTGTGAGTCGAAACTATGAGGTCGTCGCAGTGTATACACAACCCCCGCGACCATCGGGCCGTGGTAAAAAAATCAATTATGGTCCTGTAGCCAAGTATGCTTTAGAGTCAGGCCTACCCCTATATTTCCCAGTAACTCTTCAAACCGAGCTTGAGGTATGCAAATTTCGAAATTTGAATGCTGATGTCGCTGTAGTGGTGGCTTACGGTTTATTAATTCCTGAGTCAATTTTAACTTTGCCTAAGTCTGGTTGTTTCAACATTCACCCCTCTCTCCTTCCTCGTTGGCGGGGGGCAGCTCCAATTCAAAGAGCACTAATGGCTGGGGATAAAGAAACGGGTATAAGCATTTTTAAGATGGATCAAGGTTTGGACACTGGGCCAGTAGTTTTAGAGAAGAGAGTGGAAATATATTCTACCGATTCGTTTGGTACGTTGAGCGCTAGGTTATTGTTAATTGCGGCAGAACAAATTTTGATCATTTTAGGGAATTTAGGAAGTTTTACGCCAAGAAAGCAGGCAGTAAATGGAATAACTTATGCAAAAAAAATCTCTAATTCTGAAAGGCGTATTGATTGGAATAACTCGGCTCGAGTGATTGAGCTAAAGATTAGAGCACTCTCTCCTACTCCAGGAGCCTGGTGTTTGATACGTGGTGAGAGGGTTAAGATAATATCGTGTAAGTTAGGTTCGTCATATGGAAAGCCTGGCGAAGTTTTAAACTCTTCGCTCAGGATCGGCTGTGGGGAAGGGTCAATTGATTTGCTTTTGGTTCAGAGGGCAGGAAGATCTATAATGAGCAATACGTTTTTTCTTAACGGTTTTCCTGTTAAAAATGGTGATAGGGTTAAATAATGCTTTCAGCTTTTGTTTACGTTTGAAATGCCAGATCGGGCTAAAAAATCTGCACGCTCATTTTCTTCGTTATTATCATGACCTTTTACCCATTCAAAGGTCACGGAATGAGTTCTAATTAACTCGTCGAGTTTTTGCCAAAGGTCAACATTTTTGACGGGCTTATTAGATGCATTTTTCCAGTCGTTTTTTTTCCAACCGTTTAACCATTTTGTAATACCATTGATTACGTACTTACTATCAGAGACTATAGTAATTGTAGTTTTTTTATTTAGAGCGGAGAGTGCTTTTATTACTGCGGTTAATTCCATACGATTGTTAGTCGTATCAATTTCGCCCCCAAAAATTTCTTTTCGTTGGATTATTTTATCCGCTGACTTTGCCATTAAAATGGCTGCCCAACCGCCAGGTCCCGGATTTCCCGAGCAAGCTCCATCAGTGTAAGCAAAAATCCTAAGCATTGAATCCTATAATTGCGAGGGAGATTATTACAGTTGTTGTAAGTGGCAATCGAAGCGACAACCACCACTCAGGAGTGATTTTACGCCGCGCAATTTTTCTATCTAACTCGTAGAGCGCTAAAAACCCTATTGCAAGAGCGCCTGCTTTAAAGTGTTCCAGCTGCAAAGCTGACAAAGCCCATAAAGTGGGAAGAATACTAAATACTAGTCTTTTCAGGTACGGTTTTTCTAACTCTAAAGACTCAAAAGCAAAAACACAGCCTCCCAGAAAAGACAAGATTAGACCGGCATATAACAAGGATAGATTTATTAGCCAGTTATTGAAAAAGTCTGGTAAAAGCTGAAAGTTTAGCGTTCCAATTATGCCTATCAAAAATGGAAGGAGCCCAAAGACGCCGATAACTTTAAAATTTGTAGGAATAGACCTCATATTGAAGCTTCGCGAACTATCTTGGGGATTTTAAAGGATACATTTTCTTTTATAGTTTCTACGACTTCGATACTTGTGGTAAACCTTGAATTGAAAGCTTCAATTACGTCCTGTATCAGTACCTCAGGAGCGGATGCTCCAGCTGTCAATCCTATTGATTTTATTCCCTCGATAGATCTCCAGTCAATTTCTTTTTCATTTTGAATAAGTTGCGAATAACTGCAGCCAGCCTTTAAGCCGACTTCAACGAGTCTTTTTGAATTGGATGAATTAGGAGCTCCAACAACTAAAAGCGCCTCGATTTTCTGTGAAATTGCTTTTACCGCCTCTTGGCGATTAGTTGTAGCGTAACAAATGTCCTTTTTATGGGGGCTCACAATTTTAGGGAAACGTTTTTTCAGAGCGGTCACTAAGGCTTCAGTATCATCCACTGATAATGTAGTTTGGGTAATAAATGCTAAAAGATCCTCTCTTCGAGGTTTTATTAATTCTACATCTTATATTGTTTCTACTAGAATAACCTCTCCGTCAGGTAATTGGCCTATAGTCCCGATTGTTTCAGGATGCCCTCGGTGCCCAATCATTACTATCTGGAGCCCTCGCTGGAAATGTCTTTCTGCTTCAATATGTACTTTAGATACTAAGGGGCAGGTAGCGTCAACAAAAACCATTTTTCTCATTTCTGCTTCTGACACGACCGCTTTTGGAACGCCGTGAGCTGAGAATATTACCGGTCTGTCTGAGGGGCATTCAGACAAGTCTGAAACAAATATCGCTCCTTTTTGTTTCAGAGTTTCAACAACAAATTTATTATGCACGATTTCATGTCTTACATAAACTGGGGCTCCCCATTTTTCTAAAGCATTTTCTACAATTTGTATCGCCCTATCAACTCCGGCGCAAAAGCCTCTAGGAGCTGCAATATATAAATTAAGTGGTGGTTTCATGGCTTTATTACATTCAAATTATTTTACTGATATGCCACATCGCTTGAAATTTTTCAATAATTGTGCTCAGCGGTATATAAATTTAGATAAACACTAATTATATTGAGATTATTCAAAATTAAAACTAAAATTTTTAAATATTACTTAATCAAAAGAAATACAGATCTTATGCTGAAATATTTTGTTGCGCTGGGTGCAAATATTAAGGGTCCTAATGGAGAGCCACTTCAAACACTTGAAAACGCACTGACCATGATAGGCGGAAAACAAATAAAGATTTTGAATAAAAGTTTGTGGTATCAAAGTATCGCTTTTCCAGATCCTTCACAACCAAATTTTATTAATGCTTGTATACAGATTGAGTGCAGGTACAATCCACTGAAACTATTGGATATCCTTAAAGATATAGAACTACAGCTGGGTCGAAAAAAAAATAACAGATGGAGTTCTAGAGTTTGCGACTTGGATATTTTGGCTTGCGGAGAAAAAGTACTTCCAAGCACTGAAGAGTTTAACTATTGGTCTGAACTTTCGCTCAAGCAACAAAAGCTTTTGAAGCCATCCAAGTTAATTCTACCTCATCCAAGAATTCAAAATAGGGGGTTCGTACTAATGCCATTCGCAGATATTGCTAGTAACTGGATACACCCAGTTTTTGAGGTGACTATTAATCAGCTGCTTAAATCGCTTCCTTTGGAGGAAATATCTAATGTTCGTCCTCTTTCCTTTTAGGTTTTTATAGTTTAACTTGCAAAATTTTTATTTAGGGGTAGAAAGATAGCTAAAGCATTGGGAGTAATTAATAATGGCAAGAGTTACTGTTGAAGATTGTACTGATAAAGTTCCGAATAGATTTGATCTAGTTTTATTGGCGGCACATAGAGCTCGAGAGATTTCTTCTGGTAGTGAATTAACTGTAGATAGAGACAAAGACAAAAATCCGGTGGTTGCTCTTAGAGAAATAGCTGATGAAACAATTACATCTGCTGAGTTACAGGAAGCAGCTATTGCAAGCCTACAAAGACAAATTGAGGTTGATGAACCTGAAGAGGATCAAATTAATTTATTAGCTGACGATCAAGTTTCGGAAAATACTGAAACTGCAGACATTTCAGAAGAGAGTTTGTTGAGAGCCCTGATGGATGCGCAAGAAAGTAAACGCTGAACTTCTGAGCTTTTGGGGGAATTACTTTCTGGAAGAGTTCAATGATATCTTCGTCTGATTTAGTGTCTCGAATAGAGAAATATAACCCTCAAGTAGACTCCGAAAAAATATGTGGTGCGTACAATTATGCGAGGCAAGCTCATCAAGGGCAAAAAAGGCGTTCGGGAGAGGCATATTTTAATCATCCTGTAGAAGTTACTTCAATACTTGTTGATCTAAGGCTCGACGACGCAACTATCATAACGGCATTACTCCATGACACTTTAGAGGATACTGATAGTTCAATAAGAGAACTAGAAAAGCAGTTTGGTATTCAGATCGCTGAGTTGGTAGACGGTGTTACGAAGTTGACAAACTTAGAACTTTCTTCTGTTGAGACTAAGCAGGCAGAAAATTTTAGAAAACTTCTTATGGCAATGAGCAAAGATTTAAGGGTTTTGCTTGTCAAACTTGCTGACCGCCTACACAACATGAGAACTATAAAGGTTTTGGCATACGAAAGACAGATAGTTAAAGCTAATGAAACTATGGATATATATGCCCCTCTTGCGGGTCGTATGGGCATGCAATCAATACGAGAGGAGCTTGAGGATTTGAGCTTTAGCGTTTTAAACTCTGATGCTAGAAACTCCATAATAAGGAGGTTCGTGAACTTACGAAGTGAGACTGGCGATCTAATTTCAAAAATTACTGAAGATATTAGAAATGAATTAGCTAAGGTAAAAGTTGTTGCCGATGTTATTGGCAGAGAAAAAAGACCCTATTCTATTTGGAGAAAGATGGAAGAAAAAAAAGAGGGATTTCATCGTTTATCAGATATTTACGGTTTTCGGATAATAACAGAAAATGAGTCCGATTGCTATGTTTCTCTGGGTGCGGTGCACAGAAGGTGGAGAGCAGTTCCAGGCAGGTTCAAGGATTATATTAGTCAACCAAAAAGTAATGGATATCGGTCAATTCACACTACAGTTTCTGGGCGAGACGGCAAGCGTGTTGAAGTTCAGATAAAGACTCGTGAAATGCATGAAATAGCTGAAAGTGGTGTTGCGGCTCACTGGTCGTATCGAGACGGCGCTCGGTTTGAAAACCCTTTTGCAGTTGATCCTTTTAAGTGGATAAGGGCATTGGCAGATGATTTTAAATCCAGTGATAGTCCAGATGACTTTTTGGAGAATGTAAAATTAGAGATGTTCCAGGATAAAGTTTTTTGTTTTACCCCAAAGGGTGAAGTAGTAAAGTTACCGCGTGGCGCTACGCCAATAGATTTTGCGTATGCAATTCATACTAGAATTGGTGATAGTTGCGTCGGGGCGAAAATTGACGGTCAAAAAAAGCCATTATGGACTGTTTTAAGAAATGGTCAATCTGTGTCTATTATAAGAGCTGAAGGCCAGAGACCCCAAGTTGCGTGGGAAGAGATGGTGATTACTGGCAGAGCAAAAACTGCAATACGGCGAAGTATTAAAGAAGAAACTAGATCTAGTCATATTAAACTAGGTAGTGAGATTGCAAGAGTAGCCTTTGAGAGGATAGGTAAAAAAGTTAATGAGAGAGCTCTAAATACTGCAGCAAAAAAATTGGGGCTTGGTACAAGTTCTGATATTTTGGAGGCTCTAGGAGTGGCAGAGATAAATGGTTTTGAACTAATAAAAAGTTTATATCCAAATCTTCTTAGTGGGGAAAACGTAACCTTAAACATTAATGAGAAACTTGATTTTGTTGGCTTACAAAAAGGACAAAGTGCGAGAACCGCTTCATGCTGTCAGCCTGTTCCTGGAGAGAGAATTGTGGGTATTTCCGTGAAGGGATACGGTATCTATATTCATGCCATTGACTGTGAATGTTTGAAAGCATTTGAAAGCAAAACGGAAAATTGGATTGATATACGATGGCCGAATGTAGATGTTAAAACTGGATACTCAACATGTTTAATGCTTACTATTGTTAATGGTGCAGGAGTCTTAGGTCGGATTTGCACCTTGGTAGGAGATATGGGTGCAAATATTACAAACATGGAATTTCTGGAACGTAAGGCAGATTATTACCGAATAAAAATTGAGATACACGTTCGTGATATTCAGCATTTATCTGATATAATGACTTCGGTGGAAGTTGACTCTGATGTTGCTGAAATTGTTAGAGGTAGAGACCCGCAAGGGCATTTGGCTAAAATAGGAATTTTGGAAATCTAAACATTGAGGAAGCTTAACAAAAGTTAATGTTGTTAGCATGATATTTAAACGCCGAGATAAAAGATCAATTTTGAAAAAAATTAGGGACTTTGCAATTCCGAAAAAAGGTTGGTTTCGGGTTTTTGAATACTTAGGTCACCGAATACGTAGAATCCCAGATACGGCTCACAAAATTTCTCTAGGGCTAGTTTGTGGTATCTTTGCATCTTTTTTGCCTGCTTTTGGATGTCACTTTTTTATATCCGGTTTTTTGGCATATCTTTTAAAAGGAAATATACTAGCAGCTTTATTGGGAACCTTTTTTGGTAATCCAATATCATTTCCAATAATCGCTGGAGTAAGCATTAATTTGGGCCAGTATATTTTGGGTCGTAATTAGACGGATCTTCAGAGCTTATCTTTTAGTTGGGTAAGCTTCAAGGCATCTCTATCATTACAGAATATAAACTGGTATTTTTTTCGAGAGCTTTTAGATGATATAGTTTTCCCATATTTATTAGGCGGGGTAATAATTGGCCTAGCTACCTCAATTACCTGCTATTTTGTTTTGAAACCTTTGATAAGAGCATATCAATTGAATAGACGGAAAAAAAAGCTCTTAAAATTAAGTAAAGAAAAAAAATTTTTATAGTTAGGCAAACATTACAATTTGAATGGGAGTTTTTTATGATAAGACTAGGTGTAAATATTGATCACATTGCTACAATAAGAAATGCTAGAGGAGGTCGATTACCGGATCCTTTGAGAGCACTGAAAATCTTAGAGAAAGCAGGTGCTGATGGGGTAACTGCGCATTTACGAGAAGACAGGCGTCATATCAATGATATGGATATAGAAAAGCTTGCGAATAGTACGAACTTACCATTAAACCTTGAAATGGCGGCCACTGATGAAATGCTACAGGTAGCTTTGAAATATAAACCCAATGCTGTTTGCTTGGTTCCGGAGAATCGGTTTGAGAGGACGACTGAGGGTGGGTTAGACGTGGTATTGCATGAAAAAAAATTAGCAAAATTTATTGAACCTTTAAGACGAGCTGGTTGCGAGGTTTCACTATTTGTTGAAGCAAAAAAGAAACAGATTGACGCTTCAAGTAGAGTCGGTGCAACAATCATTGAGATGCATACGGGAAAATTCTGTGACTATTTTGATAATAACGATATAGTTGAAAGTAACAACGAGCTTGAAAGCTTAAAAGAAATTTCGACTTATGCTACTGAAAAAAAACTTGAGGTGCATGCAGGACATGGGTTGACTTACGATACTGTAGAGGAAATTGTAAAATTACCTCATGTGAGGGAATTAAATATAGGTCATTTTATTGTTGGAGAAGCTCTCTTTCTTGGTTTGGAAACGGTTGTAAGACAAATGAAAAGAAGAATTAATTCAGCTTTTATAGTAAATTGAATGGAGCCAGTTTTTTGATGATTATCGGTTTAGGAACTGATATTATAAACATTGATCGGATAAGTTCTATATTAGTTCGATTTGGAAAAAAGTTTGAGAGGCGGATTCTTACCGAAGAGGAACAAGTTTTAGCTTATGATCGTGCTAATTTGGCGCAGACTTTAGCCAGCCGATGGGCAGCAAAGGAAGCCTGCTCAAAAGCTTTGGGCACTGGTCTTAGGATGGGAATTCATTGGAGACAAATTTCAATTGAGAATAATTCTCTTGGTGCGCCAGTTATAAATTTGTCTGGAGCTGCTTTACAAAGATTGGAGGCTATAACTCCGACGGGTCATTATAGTCTGGTTCACGTAAGCTTAAGCGAAGACAGACCGTGGGCTTTTGCAACTGTAATAATTGACTCTATTGTTCGAGTCGGCTCTACAAGCGAATCGGGATAAAAATTAAATTTGGATAGTCAACAATAAGTAAGGAAAGTTTTTGTTTAAATCTTCAAAAAATAAAAAAAATAGTGGACTAGTAGAATTTGTTAAAACAGTCGTTTATGCCCTTGTTCTTGCTGGAATTATAAGAACATTACTTTTCCAGCCATTTTGGATACCGTCTGGATCGATGAAGCCAACATTACTTGTAGGCGATTTTATTTTTGTTAACAAATTTTCTTATGGTTATTCTCGTTACTCTTGCCCATTTTCATTATGCCCTATTGATGGACGGTTGTTCGCAGGAGATCCAGAACGTGGCGACGTAGTTGTGTTCAGGAATCCAATAAATGGAAAAGATTTTGTAAAACGAGTTATCGGATTGCCTGGTGATAAATTATACTTGAAAGATGGAAAGCTTTGGTTGAATAACGTGCAATTAGTGTATGAGGAATTACCACCTTTCGAAGAACTTAAAAAACTGCAAGGACCAATGGCGTCTATTCCCAGATGCAGTAATGCGCCTGTCACTATAGGAGGGAATTGCAAAAAGGCTCAAGCTAGAGAATATTTGAGTTCAGAGAAAAGTTATCCTATTCTAGATATACGAGAAGGTGCCGGAGATAATACGTTAGAGGTAACAGTTCCAGAAGGAAATTATTTCTTTCTTGGTGATAATCGGGATAACTCTCTCGATAGCAGATATCCTATCGCTTTAGGTGGCGTCGGCTTCGTTCCCTCCGAGTATTTGGTTGGAAAAGCCCAAATAGTAGTTTTTTCTTCAGCTGGATCTTCGATATTAGCGTTTTGGACTTGGCGCCTAGACAGATTTTTAAAGGTTGTAAAGTGAAGCTAAATAATTATCAAAATTCTGTCTGTGATAACATTAATTATTCATTTAATGATATTAATATTTTTATAAATGCGTTAACTCATTCTTCTTATAATGGTTCAAATGTAAGCGACAACCAGAGGTTAGAATTTTTGGGAGATCGTGTTCTCGCTCTAATCATATCCGAGGAGCTTCTAAAAAGTGATAGAGATGCTACTGAGGGTCAATTGGCGCCAAGGTTGAATGTTCTAGTCCGGAAGCAAACTTGTGCACAAATAGCTATGAAAATAGGTTTAGGAGAAGCATTGATAATGGGTCGCTCTGAGGCGCTGTCAGGAGGACGAAGAAAAAGTGCTATCTTAGCAGACGCAATGGAGGCAGTAATTGCTGCAGTCTATTTAGATGGTGGGCTAAGGGCTGCTCAAGAAGTCGTTTTGGAGATTTGGAAAATAAACTTAAAGAATGCGCCAAGCGAAACCTTTGAGGCAAAATCTGCGCTTCAAGAGTGGGCACAGGCAAGAGGTATGCAACCTCCAATATATACCGAATTAAATCGGTTAGGGCCCGATCATGCGCCACTTTTCAAAATTGAAGTTAGTCTATCAAATGGCAAAACCTCTCAGGGTCAGGCCTCTTCAAAAAGGCTGGCTGAACAAATTGCGGCAAAAGCTCTGCTGGGCACACTGAATGATCACTTATGACAAATGAAACTTCTTGCGGTCTCGTAACCCTGATTGGAGAACCTAATTCTGGAAAATCTACACTTCTGAATCAGCTTGTAGGAATTAAACTGTCTATAGTCACTCACAAGCCTCAGACTACCCGCACCAGAGTCAGGGGAGTTACGATTGAAAATACTGCTCAAATTGTTTTCATAGATACACCAGGACTTTTCGTTCCAAAGAAAAGATTTGATAGAGCTTTAGTGTCTGAAGCCTGGGGTGGCGTCAAAGGCGCAGATGTCGTACTTCTTTTGGTTGATGCAAAAAGGGGTCTTACTGAAGGGATAGGCTTAATTTTAGAGGTTCTAGAAGGAAAAAGGCAGAGCGGTGTTAAAGTAGTTTTAGTGATTAACAAAATTGATCTTGTTAAAAATGAAAGTCTCTTGAGTTTGTCTCAATCCTTGAATAGTAAGTTTAATTTTGATGCTAGTTTCATGATTTCTGCTCTAAAATTCCATGGTATAAAAAGGTTAAGATCCTGGATTAAGAAAGAGTTGCCAATTGGAGCGTGGTTGTACCCTAAAGATCAAATTTCAGATATGCCTCTTCGGTTGCTTGCCTCAGAAATAACTCGTGAAAAGGTCTTTCTTAGAATTCACCAAGAGATACCTTACCAAATTACCGTTGAGCCTGATAATTGGGTAGAAAAGAAAGATGGCTCAGTTTTAATAGAACAGATAATTTATGTTTCTAAGTCCCGGTATAAAGGAATTTTTTTGGGTTCCAATGGTAGCACAATAAAAATGATTTCAATTAGTGCCAGAGAAGATATCAAAAAGCTCTTAGGTCAAGAAGTTCATTTATTTTTAAAAGTAAAGGTGAGAGAGAATTGGTTTAATGAGCCAATGAGGTATAAAAGTATTGGTCTTAATTATGAGGGGAAAAAAAATAATTAGCACAGCAAAATTGAAGTCAGAGTTTTGGGTACAGGCATATAAAAAGCTTCTTGAGAATAAAGGCGTTCCTATATATCTTGTCAAAAAGGGTGAAGAAGAAGCTGGGGCCATAATCATAAAAGTTTCTAATTTAAATGGGGCGGCTAGGCTATATGTCCGTGTAACTGGCTCTGATTATAAGTTTAAATGGGAGCTAATCGACGAGGACTCAGAGCCTAAGATTGATAATCGGGTGGAAAAGCAAGTAACTATGGATCCAGACTGTTGGGTGCTTGAAATTGAAGAAAAGACATTTAAGCATTACTTAGTTCAATTCATATAAACTAATGGAGAAAATTTTTGGAATGGCAAGACGGGGGAATATTACTGCGCTGTCATCATCATGGAGAAACGTCTTCAATCTTGACGGTTTTAACAGAAAATTACGGGCTTCACAAAGGTTTAGTTCGCAGTAGCTCCCAGCGGAATAATTTCTCTGCTCTGCAACCAGGAAATCAGCTTGAATTAACCTGGAGTGCTCGTCTACCATCTCACCTTGGTGTCTACAGAATAGAATTGATAAAAAACCGGTTACCAAGGTTAATTTCTGACAGAAGTCTATTATTGGCCTTAAACTCAATTATTGCGTTGGTTTTAGTGACTGTTCCAGAGAGGCAAATTATGGGAAGACTTTACAAGGAGACTGAAGCTCTAGTTGACGGTATATCTTCAGATATTAGCTGGTTTAGGAGTTACGTTAAGTGGGAAGTGATGCTTTTGACTGAGTTAGGATACGGTTTAGATCTTTCAGTTTGTGCAGTCACTGGATCAGAAGATAACCTTATTTATGTCTCTCCTAAAAGTGGTAGGGCTGTCAGTCAGGAAGCTGGAGAACCCTGGTCGAAAAAACTTTTCCCTTTGCCAGGGTACATCCTTGATAGCCGTTTTGAAGCAAAGTCTTTTGATGAAATCAAATATGGCTTAGATATAACACAACACTTCATGCAAAAATGGCTGCTTCCCTCACTAAATATAAGATCATTACCATCTGCGAGGAGTCGATTTTTAGAAACTCTTTCTTTCTAATTTGAGTTATTCTTTTCTAGAATTCGCCGTGCGATTACTTGTGCTTGAATTTCTGCAGCACCCTCAAAAATGTTCAATATTCTTGCATCACAAAGTACGCGACTTATTGGATATTCTAAAGCAAATCCATTCCCACCATGTATTTGAAGGCTGTTATCTGCAGCAGACCATGCAATTCTAGCAGACAGAAGCTTTGCCATTCCGGCTTCCAGGTCGCATCTGCGATTCGCATCCTTTTCACGAGACGAAAAATAAGTCAATTGTCGAGCTATAGTTATTTCCACTGCCATCAAAGCCAATTTACTATATACTCTAGGGTATTCGACCAGTTTTTTTCCAAACTGAACTCGTTCGATAGCGTATTTCAAACCGAGATCAAGGGCATTTTGAGCAACTCCTACAGCTCTAGCCGCAGTTTGTATTCGAGCACTTTCGAATGTCTGCATTAGTTGTTTAAATCCTTGCCCTTCTAAATTACCCAATAGATTTGATTTACTTACCTTGTAATTATCAAAATTCATTTCGTACTCTTTCATACCTCGGTAGCCTAACACTTCAATTTCTCCACCTTTAATTCCATCGGTAGGGAAAGGTTTTTGAGGTGTCCCTCTTTCTTTCTCTCCAATTAACATTGAGAGACCTGAGTAGTCAGAAGTATTCGATTTTGTACGAACTAACATTGTCATTATGTCCGCCCGAGACGCATGAGTAATCCACGTTTTGTTTCCAGTGACGAGGTAATTCTCGCCCTCTAAAACTGCCCTAGTCTGTAGACTTCCAAGATCAGAGCCAGTATTAGGTTCAGTAAAGACCGCCGTTGGCAAAGTTTCAGCTGATGCTAGTCTCGGTAGCCAATAATTTTTTTGTTCGTCATTACCCCCACACATAATAAGTTCGGCTGCTATTTCACTTCTAGTTCCAAGACTACCAACTCCAATATATCCTCTAGAGAGTTCTTCTGATACAACGCACATTGCTGTTTTTGACATTCCTAAGCCTTCGTATTCTTCAGGTATTGTTAAGCTGAAAACTCCCATTTCAGCTAGTTCAGCTATAAGTTGATCAGGAATTAGCTCGTCTTTGAGGTGCCATTCATGAGCAAAAGGAACAATCTTTTCGTTAGAGAACTTAAAGAATTGATCGCGAATCATCCCGTAGTCGTCCTCGAGGCCATCGTTCACAAAAGTGGGTGTTCCGATTTGGGATATCATTGATTCAACAAGTAATCGCCTAGCCTTGTCAGTGTTCCCTTTGTCAATGAGTATCTGTGCTGACTCACCAAAGAAGTTAATGATTCTTTCTTGAGAAACCCCTAACTCATTAGGTCGGATAAACTCATTCTGTGACATTTGGAGTCCGCCGCGCAACTGAGCCAAATACTCAGAAAATCCAATCTGCAAAATAAGCGACTCTGATTTACCTAGTTTCCCCGTATCAGATAAATGTTCGGCCCAAGCTAAAAGCTGGTGCAGACTTTCCACATAAGTTGAATACCACGAAAAACCGTGAGAAATGTATTGATATCTTTCCACTTCTTCATTCGAAACTTTAACTTTTGGTTCAAGAGTTTCGAGCATATTCGCTTTTATAACTTTAAGTAGAGAATCGACTCCCGCTAAAGACTCTTTACAAATATTTAAACAATTATTTAAAATTGGATCTGTAACAAATTGAGGTGTGACTTTGTTCACTGTCGTCTCCTGAAGTTTCTATCTTATCTATGACCTAATATAACGTTCTTGATAGAATTGTCAAAATGCATAAAAGAGATAAATATAGGTGTACTGGAGAAATAGATTTATGTTGGAAAAAAAGTGGATTTTCTAGGTGTGCCCTTGTTTATTGCTTCGATCGCTATTATGGCATTTGCAGGCTTCACTAAAGGGCTTGTCGGGTTCGCAATGCCAATGATTATTTTTTCAAGCTTGACGGTACTTTCAAACTCTGAGGTCGCACTTTCACTTCTTATTATTCCAACTCTAATTGCAAATATTGTACAAGCATTTCAAGATGGAATTAATGCAGCTGTAAAAACGGTATTGAAATTTAAAACATTTATTCTCATTTTGGCCGTATCTATGATTATTACAACTCAAGTATTTTATCTTGTTCCAACAAATCTAATATCGTTTCTTTTAGGTAGTGTAATTGTAATTTACGTTTTATTGGAACTTTTTAAAATTTCAGTTTTAAATAAAGTAAGAGTTGAGGGACTGTACAAATCAATTTTAGCTTTGATCTCTGGCTTCTGTGGAGGTATTTCAGGTGTTTGGGGTCCTACAACAGTAATATATTTATTGAATAATAATATACAAAAGTCAGAGATTATAAGAGCTCAGGGAGTTATTTACGGTATAGGATCTATAGCCTTGTTTTTTGGACATTTAAAATCGGGAGTTCTTAGTAACCAAGCAATTTTTACGTCACTTTTATTGGCTATACCTGCTCTTGCCGGCCTTTTTTTAGGAGCTTTATGTCGTACAAAAATGAACAACGAAAGGTTTAAAAGCTTCGTTCTGATGATACTTTTACTAATTGGTATCTATATGTTGCTTTCAGTTTAGCCTACACGAAAATTGCTAGGGTGAGGCCTTTGGAGTTTTTTACTGGAGTTTTAGGAAAGGAAAAAGCTTGTTGTGAAGATATTCGTGATGCTGACCAACAAAGGATTGCTGCGTCAACTAGATCATCAGGCGCTGCATTTATATATTCTGGTAAAAAATCAGACAAGGATTCTATTTTAAAGCCGATGCTAGCCAAGCATTTTATTCTAGTAAATAATCCTTTTAAACTTGATTTATTCTGTTTCATTGGTGATCCATTAATTTTTGTAAAGCTACATTCAGGATGACCCTCAAAAATACTTTTTTTTGCAAGAGCTTGAAACTCAGCTTCACGCATTTTGTCAAAAAGGAACCATGACTGTTTTGATAAACCTTTGCCGGTAATTTTTTTGTTAAGAGCATTTGCACTGTTGTAATCCAAACTTTGAAATGCTTGATTACAAGGAGGATAAAAAATTGAGCTTCTTCGTTCGGCAATATAATCTCGGGCTAAAATATCACACTCTCGTCTATGAGAAGAGGATGAAAGCCCGATGGGCATATCAATAACGAAGACTGTCTTTTTTGTAAATGAGCAAATTATTTCTTCTAGATTTTCAGCCGCCATAGCTTTTGCATCATTAAAATTATTTGAATGAGAGTAGACAGCTATCCATCCGCTCTTGCACCCATCAATCCCTACGCAAAAATTTTTCCTTGTCATCGTAAGACAATCTATATTATCTTTGATGTTTGAATGCTAGTATTTTCGGTGCGTGTAGCTTTTTATGGATTTTTTTATGCTCTGTGAAGATAATACTATTATTCATGCCACTACTGTTTCCGTTGATGGCAAGGGCTTAATTATTTTGGGTGGTTCTGGCAGTGGAAAATCGTCTCTAGCTATAGGGCTTTTAGCACTCGGCGCAGAGCTTGTCGCTGACGATCAAACAGAATTAAAAAAAATAAAATCGAAAGTTTTCGCATCGCCTCCTAAAAATTTACCCATTGGCATCGAATCCTACGGTTTAGGTATAGTAAAAGCTCCGGTATGTTCTGTCTCAGTGCAAGTCAGTTTTGTTGCTGACTTATCAGGTAGGTCGGAAAAACGACTGCCAGAAGCAGAACAAATTATTCTGCTAGGGTCCAAGTTTCCGATTTTTAAATTAGGGAATCATAAAGATCCCGTATCATCTTTATTCTTACTAATGAAATATGGTTATGTAGACCAAAATATGAACATTACTAAAATCAGAAAGTTTTTGTAGGCTTTAATGGAAGAGAGTAATTTGTTAAAAAAAGTTGTTATTATTACCGGCCCCTCGGGAGCTGGCAAAACAACAGTGATAAACTCCTTTCAAGATATTGGTTATGAGACCATTGATAATATTCCAATTGATTTAATTGGTAGATTATTGGCGCGCTCTGATCTCAACCAAGCCCTTGCTATTGGTATCGATATTAGGACCATATCGTTCTCTTCTTCAAGCTTAATTCAGGCAATGGACGGATGGAAAGAAAATAATAGCCTTGATTTAACAATGCTTTATTTAGACTGTAGTAGGGTCGAGTTACAGCTGAGATTTAATCAAACGCGGCGACCTCATCCTTTGTCGATAGATGCCGAGCTAATTGAAGCGATAATTCGAGAAGAAAAAATTATGGAACCAATTAGAGAAATAAGTGACCTTGTTATTAATACTTCTTGTCTATCACCATCGGAACTGCGTAATAAAATTCTCCACGAGTTTTATAGTTTTTCAAAAAAAAGTATGGTCTTGTCTTTAAATTCTTTTTCTTACAGGCATGCTATGCCAGTTGGACTGGATATGGTGTTTGATTGTAGGTTTTTAAAAAACCCCTATTGGGTAGCCGAGCTTCGAGATTTTGATGGGAGAGCAGAGGAGATAAAGCAGTTTATAGAAAAAGATCAAAACTGGGACAATTTCTTTGACAAAATTACGAAGCTTTCCAATTTTTTACTTCCGATTTTCAAAAAAGATAGAAGATCATATTTTACAATTGGTTTTGGTTGCACTGGTGGCAAACATAGGTCAGTATTTACTACGGAAGCTCTTGCTAAATTTTTGGCTGCTAATGATTGGGAGTTGTCCGTAAGACACTTAGAACTCGAAAAAGAAACTGATAAACTTATTTAAGGAGCACTTCTTGATCGGATTGGTAATTGTTGGTCATGGGAAAATAGCACAGGAATATTTTTCTGCGATAGAGCATATATTAGGGTCATGCACCAATGTCGAGTGTGTTTCGATAGATCCATTGGATATTAGAGAGAAAAAAAGAACTGAAATTAAACAAGCGATAAAAAACGTTGATAGCGGTTCAGGTGTCATCATAGCGACGGACATGTTTGGCAGTACGCCATCAAACTTGGCTGTTGAAGCCTGTATTGGATCCAGTACAAAAGTAATATTTGGAACAAACCTGCCCCTTCTAGTAAAGTTGCTGAAGTGTAGAAGGCTACCGCTGGAAAAAGCAGTTTTAACCTCTGTTAATTCGGCAAAGAAGTATATTGATATCGCATAAATTCTAATGAATCTTGATCTATGAGGATTGTTATGAAATATTCAGAGATAAAAATAAAAAATGAAAAAGGACTTCACGCTAGAGCTTCTGCACGATTGGTTGAAGTAGTAGATAAGTATGAAGCTGTAGCAAAAATTGGTCGGGACGACCAATTTGCATCTGGAGACTCAATAATGGCTTTGCTGATGTTAGCGGCGTCAAAAGGTACCAATATATCTATTCAGACCTCTGGAGCTCAGGAAGAGGAGTTAATGGAAGAATTAATAAATCTGATAGTCAACAATTTTGGAGAAGAAAATTAAACTTCTCAGCGAGTTGGAACTGGAGTTCCGCTTCTATAATCATAAAAGCCTCTTTCAGTTTTCTTTCCGTACCAGCCTGCCTCGACGTATTTTACTAGCAGCGGGCATGGTCGATATTTAGTATCTCCAAGGCCGTCGTGAAGAACATTCATGATAGAAAGGCAAGTGTCTAGCCCAATAAAATCAGCCAATTCTAACGGCCCCATTCTATGATTCGCCCCTAGTTTCATAGATTGGTCAATGTTTATTACATTTCCAACGCCTTCGTATAAAGCATATATTGCTTCATTTATCATCGGCATTAATATTCTATTTACGATAAAGGCTGGAAAGTCCTCTGAATATGCTGCTTTCTTTCCTAATTTTGTTACGACAGTGCTAAGAGTATCAAAAGTTTCTGTACTTGTTGCTATGCCTCTTATTAGTTCTACTAGTTGCATAACGGGGACAGGATTCATAAAATGAAATCCCATAAACTTTTCGGGCCGATCTGTTGCAGAAGCTAATCGCGTAATAGAAATAGATGATGTATTGGATGTTAAAATTGTATTCTCATTCAGAGCCGGTACAAGACTATTGAACACCTCTCGTTTTATAGTTTCGTTTTCTGTGACGGCTTCAATTACTAAATCGCACTTTGCAATACTTGTTAGCGTTGTTGCACATGATATGTTCGATAATGCAATATTTTTA
>MDTB01030838.1_pt1 | contig 43873 bp, 28 predicted proteins | sample 811161 | NCBI WGS metagenome assembly MDTB01 (sample SAMN05326650, study PRJNA326480) | marine metagenome | isolation source: seawater | place: Mediterranean Sea | collected 2009 | reverse complement strand
CTCCAGTTCCTGTAGAAAACCCTAAATAATTTTGAGGAGAAACTCCAGCAGCGACCGCCGCCAAATTATCTGGATTTTCATCGGCTATTAAATTACCTTCTGTATCGTACAAAAGAGAAGTTGGGAGATCAGCAGCACTATTTGGAATAAGTCTTTCTAAATTTATTAGAGACTTATCTTCTTCTAAAAAATAATTTTTAAACCGAGCGTTATTTGGATCGTCTGGTATTAACGAAAAATTAGGAATAAATTTTCCATTATCGCATGGGAGGATTGTTAAATTTCTTTTTCTTAGTGTAGGGTTTGAATTAATCCAATCATCAACAGCCAATGCTGTCGCAGTTGGAGATGATTGTTCTGATGATGATAAGTCCATCAACCTTGGAGAATTTTCACTTATAAAATCTATAGAAAAATTCTCAACATTCATTTCGTGGCCACCAACCTTAAACGCTAACTTTTCGTTAAATGGTAACGACGATGATGTATTCTCAATTATAAATGGAGTAGTTAACTGATTTTTAGTAATTGTTTTATCGCACCTAAAAAACGGAGGTACATAAAATAACATTTTAGAAAAATCACGCGGATCCACTCCTTTCAAAGAGCCTGTGTGGAGATTACCGTTGCCTCGATAAACTTTCCATAACCTAAGTTCATGAACTTCTGCTTGAAGCGGATGCTGAAAAAACCTGTCTGGTGGATCAACAGCGCCGGGGGTAGTATCTAGCAATTGAACGCCATGATTTGTCGCTGCAGTAGTGTTAAAAAACCTAATGTCTGTTCCGACTTCTGTTTCTAAAAAATTACCTAAAGCCAAAGAATAAGGGGGGTTTACTCCCCCTCCATACGGCAACGATGATGACGGAAGTACAAAGGTACCTTCCGTCTTACCGTCTATAATGAAACTTCCAGTAAAATTATTTGTATCAGGAGACCACCTAATTGCAACATGATGCCAATGATTCTTCTTTAGAGATGCATTACTTTCAAAACATAAATCTTGAGGGTACGGAGGAGGCGCAGCGACTAGTGACCTTTTTATTACATCTCTTGGGGGTATTTCTGCAGATCTTCCTAATTGTAACAGGATTTTATACGAATCAATTTCTCCCTTGCGATCAAAGTTATTCCCTCCGATCAAAGATACAGCGTATGAAGATGAGCAATGAATAATGGTTCCCGGATTCATTACGTATTGGTAACTATCTGATGCTTGATGCTGCGCAGTACCTGCAACAGTTCCATCTTTAAACTTCATATTTGGTTTTATATAAAATTCAATTGTAAAAGAACCTGAAGGAACATACCTTTTTGCTGCTTGTGGATATAAGAAAGCGCTAGTGTTTGGGCCTGTAGAGCTTGAAAAGAAATTTAAACAATTGTAATTGGTAAAATCATACCCCATCCTTGGGTAAAGATGAATATAAGAATCCTGCAATACCTCTTTGACTATTCTTTTCCTAAGGTAATTGCTTCCACGGTCATCGGACCCAATTGAAACTCCAGGTATAAATCGATGAGTTTCAACTTCTTTAAATCTTGCAACCGATCTAGGAGATTCATTAACGTTTTGTAAAATAGAGGAACACTCGTTAAAGTAATTTTTCTTCGACAGAACATTAGACGAAACCATTGATTGAGACATCGCTGGAGCTAATTCTTTTATCATCCCCAAATAATCCGAATCAATGAAAAAGTCTTCTTTTCTATTTATTGTTAATCTTTCAATAGAAGATCGATCAGGGAAAACTGGAACTTTTCCTACTATTCCGCTGGACTCAGACACATAATGTCTAGTAGGATTAAGTTCTAATTTTCTATTTATGAAAAAATCTTTTGAGAGTGGAATTATAGCCATTGTAAATTACGATTAGAAATCTAATCTAACTCTTACCGATAGATCTTTCTCATCGTTCTTCTCAACAGGTCGACTTAATTTTGCAACAGCAAGCAATTCATTGTTTGCGTTATATAAGCCCACCGTTGAAACAAATGTAAATGATCTTTGGGAACCTTCTTGCCCTTGATCTATTACAACAATATTTCCAGATGAATCAGTATATGTTGGGTTAGAAGAGTAGTTAAATTCGTCTGGGGCTGCTCTACAGAAATACAGTGTTGAATTTATGTTAGTGTTATTTTGAAAAGCACCAGCAGTTAAAGTTCCACTAGAAAATCTTGATGCAGCTAAGTGATCAACAATATTATCAATAGAGGCAGAACAAATAAAGTCCGGAATAAACGTTGCGTTTTCGTTACCTCCAAAAATACCATTTATTGCTGCGTCACCAAGGAGTGTTGTCCCGGCTACGAATGCAGCTCCGTCGGCCCCCGTTCTTGTTCCAGCAACCATATTATCAATTGTACCTGACATATGTTGGTTTGCCCAACATATCTTGCTTAAATCAAATACAGCAACTCCAAAGTCATACCACATTAACCCAACTTTTTCTTCGGTGTTGGCTGCATTTACTATAGTCCCTACGTTTCCACCAACCCTAATGTTTTGATCGGTTGCAGATCCTATGTCTGTAAAGATTGCTTGTCCTCTTTCGGATGTTCTATTGATATTTGTCCCAGATATTGCACTAGTAGGAGTAAAGTCTCCTAAAGTAGAATGATCAGAGGAATGACCTGATAGGGATGCCGATTGATAAAATCTCATGGCGAATGTTTCCCTCTTAATAGAATCCCTTGCAAAAAGTCTCCTAAAATTAACAAACATTGCTTCGTTAATTCTTCCAGAATTTTGATCTGTGGTTAAAATTGAAGAATCTATACCAGGTGCAAAAAATGCAGATTCTGCATTACCAAGTAAAGTTTGAGCATACTGCCTGTAAATATCAACTTTTTCTCTCATCATTAAGGTTTCTGATGGGAATAGCAATTTTCCAGAGGTATCAATACCAGTTGATGCATTACCTACAGTATTGGAGCCTGAAAATAAACCAACTGTAAGATCAAAAATTGGATTGGCGGTTTGCAAGCTAAAATCTTGATCATAAACTGTCTGAAAAAGCGAAGAAGTAACTCCGGGACCAATCCCTCCTGTTACATAAACTTGATAACTCCTTCTTGAAGATGAGCCTGATATATCTTCTTGAATAACATCAATTAGCTGATTTAATTGAGTTCTTGTGGTAGATATATCGGAACTAACAATTTCTTTAAATATTGGCATACTTATCCTCTAGTATTTTATTGTAATCATAATGTCTTGAGAAACACCTGTTTGCAGGCCTGTAACATTTACAATCGTTTTTACCGTATCTGTGGTTCCAGGTGCTGCGAATGTTGAGACATTTGATATTGATTTTCTTCTTAAAACAAAAGCAATTCTAGATCCATTGGTTCCAGACACAGTTCCAGTAGAGTCTAACAAGTATGTCGCAAAACCATGTTGATCAACGGTTGGCAACCCTCCACGTTCAACTGAGAGGAATCGATTGTTAACTTTGATGAAAAACATGTCTTCTCTAAGTTCTGGTTCAATGGCTGTTTGAGATGTTAAAGATTGTTCTAATTCTATAGTTGTGGTTGTAGTTGTTGCATTAAGTTCGGTAGGAGATCTCGCTGTTGACAAAAATGGTAAAGAAGCAAACAGGGGGTTACTTAATGAAAACATTTTATTCTTTAGAGCAATATTAGCTGATGTCTGTGCTTCAAAAATTGGGGTATTTTTTTCAATTTTCTCTTTTCCTACCGATCTACCAAATTTTCCTATTAAACTATAATCAACTTCATCATCGCCAAAAGCAAATTTAACAATTTCAAAACTGCCGTCGTTTTTAGCAAGAAGTTGCCTTCCTCTATCGGTAAGAGCAGCATCAATTATAATATTGTTTGTTGAACCATCTAAGAATCCCATTTTTTTCTCCTAATGTTTTATAGTATAAATATCATTGTCAATGTTTTTTTTATAGTATATAATGCTTTAGCGGTTATTTTACTTAAGATCGCCGATCCCCATAGTAAAGAACGGAGAGGTATTACCTTTTCCCGCTGGCGTTAAATCCTCAACTTCAATGGAGATAGTTCTTGAAATTTGACGATCTATATTAATTAGTTGCAACTTGTATTCTCCATTATCGTTGCTTCTATCTAAGTAAGGAAGGTCATTCTTTTTACTATCTTCTAGAAAAAACGAACTTGGGTTAAAATATATTTTAAGATTGTTGTATTGACTAATTTTAATTGAATCATCTGATATGGTGTTTGTTAAATTTAAATTTGGAAAAGGTTTGGGAGCGTTCCCACCTGAAAATTTACTAACATATAATTTATTATCAAACAAACCAAATTTCACTGTGAATTGCATACTATAATTCGAAGAGAGATCGTGAGCGTCAACGGAACAAAGCGCGTAAATGTATGTTTTCCCTCTATCGTATGTAGTATCAACAAATTTGTATTTTGGCACTTGGTATAGTTGATTAATTGATTCGGGAACTGTTTCGCTTCTTTTTTGTTTTTTAACGCTTTGGTCAAAATCAATTTGTCCTATTAAATCAAACTGATCCTCAAGTTTTTCCCTCCTGAATATTTGGTACCTAACAATATCTTTTTGAGAATTCACAGGAGGATTCCAAAGAATAGTTAAATTTTTGAATTCATAATTGTATATTATATGAATATCTTGAGGAGGCATTGGAGGTGTTGTCTCAACGCACTTAATTGTTTTCCCTTGACCGCCTCGACTTCTTACTAGCGAATCTATTTGAACATATGTCTTTAATTCCGAGGAGTATTCAAAAGTCCTAAGAATACCAATTGACGAAATAGCATATCGATAAGTAGCACCGTATCTTATTTTTTTATCAATAATTTTAGATGCAGATGGATTAACTATAATAAAAGGTTCCTTTCTTGTTTCTGTTCCATTGTCATGGATTTCAAATTTGTCTATCATTAATCCAATAAGCTGAAATGTTTCCGAATCTCTCTGATATTGTATTAGGTGGCTGGGTTGAGAACTGTCGATTCCTATGGGGTGTTCTCCAAATTTAGGAATCCCTTGAATTGGAATCACATTTAATTCATATTCGCTTTCTTTTAGAACTCCAGGTGAAGAGAAATACGTAGCTGAAGTTGAAATCCTTCTAGATTCTATCAAGGAATTTGAAAATTGTTCGTAAAATGGGCTAAATGGACTTTCGGCTGCTCTGGCTGTTATAGAAGACAACCAATTTGAGGAAAAGTGACAAGAAAATCCTAACTCATTTATTTCTTGTGTGTTTCCTTCGAACCTTTTACCAGTTCTAGGATTTATGTACGATATATCTTGATTTCCAGTCAAAATCCCATCACTTAAAATATCTGAAATGTCAACTTTATCGGAGGTTTGTGATTGCAAAACAAGCGCCAATTCCATAGGGCTTAATGCGCGGTTGTCGTTTTGCAATTTTTGTATATACGCAGTAAAATTAATTTCTTCTATTATTTTTTCTGCACCGTTGTCGTCTTGCAAAACAACAGAAGAATGAGTAGGGCCTCCTAATGACGTCTCAGTTTGAATTCTATGAATGTTTTTTTCAATAATTTGTTTAGCTAATTCTTCATAGCCAGATTGATCTATAGGAATAATTCCTCCTTTACCCGGAAGAGGAGGTAACGGTTGTCCCATCGCCATCTCGACCAAAGGACCAAATTCGCCAAACTTTAAAGTGACGTATCTTGGAACTGTAAATCTTAAAGATTCCTCTATTTTTCCAGTTTCACCATCCCCTAACTGAATTATATCTTGATCAGGGTTTTCATTTACCATTTCGTCCTTTTTGTAAAAATTGTAAATAAATTCCCCTTCTTTAAAAGAAGGTTCTGGTATATCAATGATTGAAACTGTAGCGGAAGGTAAAGATTGTCTGCTCATAATATGTTACCTAGTAAAGCAAAATTTTCATCGTGGTTGTCTGCCAACAATGCATCTGCTTTTGTTGTATTTAAGTTACTTGTGGTTTTAATATGAATAAAATATTGGCTTAAACTTTGAGAAGCTTCATTTTTCTTCTTACTTAGCACTCTGTACTGTTCTTCTTGAGAAGATTGAGTAAATTCCCCAGCTGTTTCTATTACAACACTTTCTTTTGTCAATATTCCTTTATCCACCAGGCTATCATAATATGCATAAGGACTTGGCGTTAATGGGGCTTCAATTATTGCGTTTGTGAATCTTTTCACTACTTCCCGGTCTATTTTTATCGTATAATCATCTGGGTCGACTAATTTTAAGAACACTCTATCAAAAGCTCGAGCAGCCATAGCTGAATTTAAAAACACATTTCCAGAAAAAAGTCTAGACGAAAGAAAATTTCTTATTTGAGATAAATCTACTGACGATATTCCGGCATCTGCCGCTAGATCTTGAATATCTTCAGCGTTAAAAACGCGTGCCGGTGATTCGGATCTCCCAACAACGGAAGAAGATGAAACAACATGACCAGATAAACGAGAATATATGTCAATTGCAGAAGAAGCAAATGAAGTTGCTTCCTCGTCTACTTTTAGTTTAATTAAATCCTCCAAAGAAAGAAAACATGATTCGCCAAGATCCAAGCCAAGCATTAACTTATAATATCTTTTCAGCAAATAACTTTCAATATGATTTCTAAGTATATCTATAACTTTATCTGCTTCTGCTGGATTGTGTCTATCTAAGTTACTATATTTGGGAAGGTTAAAGATCTCTTTAAACGTCTTCCTTTCAAATTTAAATTTATCATTAACATCTTGTACATGATAAATAGCATTGTGAATCAAATGCATCATTGTGTCAGGAGCATTTTTATCGCCTGTTTCTTCAAAGCAGCCAGGAAGAAGGTAAATATGCGGATCGTACTGGAAAGTTAAAGGATCAAAAGTAAGTTCGTCCAATTCTAAATCTTTTTTCTCAACAGTTACCTGTAAATTTCCTGATGGGGATTGGTTGGGGCCTCCTCCACCGTTAAATCCTCCCATAGGATGAGTTGAATCTCTCATAATTGAATCCACCATCCCTATAGGTACGCCAAAAGTCAAAACCGTTGCATCATTCACTTGATCAGGATTTATCCCAGTTGTATAAGGGCTTGCACCATAATACTTCATTAAAACTTCTAAAGCGCTGTAATCGGATTCATATAAAATCTCTTCTCTTGGGATGTAAAAATTGTTAGGATCTCCAGCGTTGGAGATTGCAGCAGCTTGCTTTAAACCAATTTGAACGTGACTTAAATTTGAATATATGTCGATTCCACCGCCAACGCCAGATGTAATTACTTGCCTTAATATATTTTTTGTTGAATCCATCGCTCCATCAAAATCAAATAAATCTTTTAAACTTTTTGCAGCGTTTGAAATTGATGTAGAAACGTTTACCAAACGAGTAAAAGCAGTATAGGCATCCCGGTGCAAAAATTGCAATTTTTGTTGAACTTCGTACCAGTCTTGTGCATTCTCAACTGAGGGAAGGTCGGCTTGGTCAGTGCTCCCAGGTATCAAACCTGCATCTAATTCTTCTATTGCGGTAACAGAATCTTGTACCGAAGGAATAAAATCTTCATACGGAAGGTTTGGATTTCCGCTCATTGTCTCAGTGGACATAAAACCTGTGGAACCTTGAGAAGGTACTGGTTCTAACTCTAAAGCCATACGAATAAAAAGCCTAGCAACAGTATTCATGCCAGGAACGGTGCCATGTTCATGTGGGGAATTTAATTGCGCCTGTTGAAATGCAGTCTCAGTTTGAGATACAGGAATATTAATTCCAATATCAGCAAACGAAGGTTGAAGAGCCGCTCTAAGCTGTTGGTCTTGTTCAATAAAATACAGTCCGTATAGTACGTCATAGCTCTGAGTCACTAAATCTTCAACCGATGGCGTGATCCCGGGATTACGAGCGCATGTTACTAACAAATTTAAAATTAGAGATCTTATAGTTACTTGATCTATGTTATTGTAATTAGAATGCTTTGATGACCCATATGAATACTTTCCATACACAAGTATATGGCCTAATTTAACTTCAGGATCTGGTTCTTCGTAAGAAAAATATTGGTCTAAATATAATTGGTTAGGAGTTTTTGTTCCAGTCTCTTCATCTTCAATGTAATATGATTCACGCGTGGAATCCTCTTCCTCTATCAATTCTCCAGAAATATCGCCATTTAGGTGAGAATATTTTTTTCCGACTTCAAACATTATTTCTTGTTCTATTATGTCAACCAAAGTTTTTAAATCGCCTTCAATAACTTTAAAAGGATCATTATGAAATTGCAACCCATAATACACTGCCGTAGGGTCGTTTGCAAATGCATGGAACACGTCGGCATTGCCGACAGTTGCAGACATACCCATCCACATTAAGAACTTAAGATATGGCATCTCGGAATAATTTGCGTTAGGGTTATTGGCAGGTTGGAAGAAAAAATCCGCTGCTTGAGTGGCGAAATTTTGGGAAGTGATTTGTCCATCCGATGCCGCCAGTGATATCGCTGATTGTAAATCACCAATTGAACTTGTACCAGTTGCCGACTCAGTGATAGAACCTTCAGCTACGTCTGAACTTATGATATTTGAAGTAGCCGATACCGATTCCATCCTATTTATTAAAGCAGTAATTATTTGATATACTTGTTCATTTTTTCCCATTGCTGCAAGAAATGAAAAAACTCCAGCGGCAGAATAATTGGATGGGTCCTCTTTAATATCAACGTGAGTTTCGGCAGAGAATAAAGTCATAGGTTCTAAGACTCTTTGTGCAAACTTTTCCCTGACTATTTTCCATATTCCTTCCGGAGATAGAATGCTACCAGCATCCGACCCATCTTCTTCGCCGACAGAAACTTTCATATATTCTTTGGCGTTATCTATAGATTTCTCAATTTCTTTTGCCAATGAATTTATCGGAGACGTATCAAAATCAGAGGTTCCTAAAATTGAATCAACGAAATACTTTTCTCCTGAAAACAAATCTTTACCTAAGGTATTAATATTCTGAATGGTTGCTTCATTTTCAAATGGCATTACTTGCATATTATCAGATTCGTCTATAGATATATGAGTTAAAGCAGCTAAAGATCCTTCAGGGCCATACATTCTTGAAGCGTTATTGAGTCCTTCAGGTGCAGCAAGAGTCATTCCCTGAAACAATGGATCCCCTCCGATAGTCGATATTATTTTTAGTGCTTCTTCATGACCATTACTGTCTAATCTATCTATAAACTTTCCAAAAAACGTTTGCGATAAAATGCCACCACGCTTATGTTTAGAAAAAACATTCGTGTCTAAGTCAGTAGCGTCATCAGTTATCTTTGCGTAACCAATCCTTGCAGAAATATTAATTTCTTTAGATATGCATGTTGCAACGTATGCAGCTATTGTTGAAGGTTGTCCCGGAACCCCATACGCATACCCCATCTCTTTTAACCAACCTACTATTTGTCTAGTCCAAGGTGCCGTGCCGTCAAGAGCTAAGTTATACGCATTTTTTATGTTAATCCTCCTGGACGTTCCATTGGGTAACATTTTATTGGCTTCAAGTTGCCTAATGGAAGGATAATTTTCAGCAGGTGGAGGTGCAACCATTGTACCGTAAGTACCAGGAAGATCTAGAACCCCTGTATTTAAGTTGTTTTTATCTGATTCTGTTGTTCCGCCATATAAAACAGTTTGTAAGAATTGAGACAGTTTACGAGGATGACCACCACCATCAGTGGGTTTTGAAAACATATGTGTATGTCCGAATTCGCAAAACATATTGAGGTCATGACACATCTGAAGCCAAGTTGTAGAAGGAGTTAAACCATTTAGTAATTCTCCTCCAGATTGAAGGTCGGAGAGGCCTAAAACTGAATCATAAAATTCACCAGGTAAGCCGTCAGTAACATATAAAGAATATTCAGGTAAACCAGATTCTTGATGATGAGAAATCTTTGCGTTCAATGCGTTTTTTGCCTGGTTCATAATATCATCAACTTCGTTTAAAGAAACAAAAAACGAAGATAAAAAAGATTCATTTTTATTAAAGAGCTCCATCAATTGAGGAATGATATCCGGATTCTCTTCTTCGAGATTCAAAAAGAAAGTTGAAACGTTTTCTAAACTTAATCCTCTAGAAAGTTTTCTAATATCATAAAGCTTTCTAATAGGGGAGTCAAAAGATTTAGGTGGTGTTGAAATTATTTTACCAAGCTGAGATTTAAATCTTCCCGGTGGGATAGGAATAGATTGAAATTGCAAAGCCGCCAATATTGTTGGTCGAAGTGGATCAATTGAATTTCTTAATATAAAATCAGAAAGGTTTTTGTTAGGGGATAAAATAATTTCATCGCCTAGAGAATTTGGGTCCCTATTAGAAGTAGACGAACTTATATTAACTTCCCTTCTTCTTGTTCCTGTACCGTTAAACCCTCCTACTGGAAAGAACACGGGGAGGTTAAGGTTTACTCCCATATTGGTTTGATTTTGAAATTCACCTGCCATTATGCACCTCTACTATCCTCTTATTTTATAAGCAAACGAAGGAAGAACCGATCCTCCTCCTAAAACAACTTTTTTTGATGATTTAGAAACACTAAAATCGTTGTGAATTATTTTTGCAAAATATTTTCTTATGCCTACATCATCCCTTGTTTTAAATTCAACGTGTTTAATACTTTGGTTTCCTTCTGGGACTAAGATAGAACTAATTGGAGCTCTTATCCCATCTTTTTCCACCAAAATTAAAACATGGTCTATCATTTGAATGTTTCCTTTAAAATCTAACGTCAAAACAGTTTTACCTTTAATGTCAGTTGCCGTTAATTTTACAGAAGGCTTTGGGATTGGAAGCTTTGTCACTCGGGCAGACGAAACAATCCCAGACTCGCCATTCTCAAGTGGATTATTGCTAAACATAGGCGAACTTGCATTACCCTCAAACGAATTTGAAGATTGTATAGTGCTGGTCCTACGTCCTGCAGGGTTATCAAATTTTCCCATATTTACATAATAATTTTGTCTTAAATTTTCATCCTTAGCTAAAACCCTGTTATTAAATAGCGAAATTGCTGACTTGGAGACAGCTTCAAAAATGTAAACATATTCATCGGATGGTCTGTATGGCGTTATTCCTAAGCGATCGTTTATCTCCCGGGAGTCAGAAAATTTTGTACCATGGTGGACGCCAAAATGGGCAACCTCACCAGTCGATTCGTTAACTCTCTTAACTGTAAATGATCTAATTAGCGATTTTAAATCTGGGTATATGATAGCATCCTCGTCGGCAGCCGTTGCTGTGGTTGCTCCAGCTGGTGATGTTAAACTTTCAAAACTAAGATCAGCTGCAGCTAAAGCATTAGATATTTCGTTTTTTATAGGATTCGGGGTTGTTATTGAAACTAAAAAATTGACACTGTATTGATTTTCACCATCTTTAGTTGTTGTTGCGTGGCGAGCATTAATTTGAACCTCTTCTTGAGATATTGTTGGCTTTATGAATTTAACTCTAGATTTTGTTGGTAAATTTTCAATGTCACCATTTTGATCCGTTATTTCAATCCTATATTCGTAAGTATGAGAATTTAAAAGATTGATATTATCCGGAAACGTAATTTCTTTAGTTCCTCTAACTCTTATTCTATTTACTAAAATCTCTTCCCCATTAGAGGTAATATCTTTTCTAAAAATCTTTACCCAACGAGAAGCATTGGATATATTTTTAAGCTTAACATCAATACCTCTAAGACCTAAATTGTAACAACATAATATTGCGTTATTAGTTAAAGATTGATTTTCTCCTTTAACAACAGCGGATTCAAAATCATAGCAAATTTCACCAGAAACGGTTTTGTAAATAATTCTATATATACAAGGAAAATTTTGATTTACTCTGTCGTTAAACGTAGTTGATGTTAAATCTGCAACGTTGAAATCGCCTACTTTTATATAAGAAAGATTTTTGTTTGCTATCCCAAAAGTTTTTCTATATACCATAACACGTTCAATCTCAGGGTCTTTGGCACTAATAGTAACAGCGTTAACTCCTTTTGATTTTTTACAAACCGATATAGAAGGAGGCAGATCTGCAAATTTTATAGATTTTAAAATTCTCGAGATATCAATAATTTTTTCAACAACAACAAACTTTCCTGAGTTTAACTCAAATCTTAGTTTAAATCTCAATGGAGAAGATATGGCGCGTTTTGGATTGTCAATAGATATTAATTCTGTATGTTTTGTATATATTCTTTCTATTTGAACTTTTTGTAATTGGAGCCTACGTGCCGAATGAACAACATTTTTTTGATTAACCAACAATTGCCTAGCAACATCATTAGATTGAAGCTTTTTAAATTGTGCAGACTCTGTTCCTCTTCTAGAGATTACCCCAGGATTTGAGGAGGCTCTTTGGGATACAGATAAAGAGCAAGAAGAAATTGCTCCTGGATCTATACCGTGTTTCACGATGGCAATCATCGCTGCGTTGGCATAACTAGAAGAAGGCGCCTCTTTAGCTGTATTTGAAACGTGATCTGAAGTTTTTAGATTTTCGGACGATTTAAGAGATGAAGGCGTTTTTCTATTATCCTTAATTAGGGTAATATATTCCCCTTGTTTTACTCTTTTTGGTAATGACTTAGAACTGGATTTATTTCCTTTTTTAGAACCATAGGACCTAGAGGCAGAAGAAATTCCTACAGTTGTAAAATCAATGTTTTTTGTAATAGGAATTTGTCCTTTGTGCAAAACCTCAGGCGTGATACTTAAAAAATTCTCTTTTGATTTTGATTTAGAAGTTAAAACTTGTACAAGCTTTGCAGGGTCTGTCTGCCCTTCAAAATAAGACGGTTTTTTTACTTTACGGTCATATCCAATTTTAAGGTCGCATCTTTTGACGTTTTCAGAAACAAAATCTGTATGGAAATAAAACGTAAATTCAAATTCTATTTTTTCATCATTTCTTTTTATTATATTCACAGGTTGGACATCAAACCTAATGTTATCTTTTAGTGATTCTTTATTTTTTTCTCGATTAGAAATTATCGCCATTACTCAAATACCAACGTAAAAATATTAGCAAACTTTAAATTGCCTACCCTATCACGATAAAATTTTCCAGCATGCAAAATTCTAGTCCCAACAGAAAGAGGGTTTTCATTATCAAACTCGCCGACGTCAATAATTGCTAATTTTCCAATTTTATCAGAATTGCAAAAAATAATTTGACCAATCATATTTCCTTCAGATGAGTTTTTAGGAAATTCAATCTCTTCATAGGGATACCTACTTAAAATCTGATATATTTCATTTAAAGATTCATATCCTGGAGAGGAAATATTCGAATAATCTGCAAGTTTTTGATTTTCAGGTGCCGGGTGGAATTGAGAGGATTCTAAATATCTAGGTTCTAAAAACCTAAAAGCATCTTCGTGACCAAACATTTTGTCGTTAAAAAGTAAATCTAAATCTTCGACAGATTTTCTTCCTATCCACATATCATCTAAAAATTCCATCTCATCAGTAATTTTAAATTTAATTTTTGACTTAGAGACTGTAAAATCATCATCAATGTTTTCGCGATACGGTATCCTAGTTCCTAAAATATTTTGATTTGAAAAATTTTCCGTTGAGAAATTAGTTAATTCCTCGGACAATAATTTTATCGAACCTGTTTGATATGTTGAAGACCCTGTTAAATAAGGACGGCCATTGTACAGCGTATATTGATCTGCCCTAAATACTTCAAGATCTCCTTGAGTTCGAGATTCTAAAATTATTTTATCCCGTGGTAAATCAGCCGCTTCAAAATACAATCTAGCGTTTGCATCATCTGCAGAAGACCCATTTGTAGAATCATAAAAAGCAGCACCGTCAGTAAATGTTGCAAATTCTATTCTCATCTCACCAGATGCCATTTGCAACCGACCTTCAGTTGTTATAATGCCATCTAGGATCCTTTGTTTTTTATTTAGAATGCCTGCCATACAAAAATCTCTTTTTTATAATTATAACCCTCGTAATTATTCAATATCCTCTTCTACCCATAATCTTTCTGGTCTTATGCCAGGGGATCGAGATTTTTCTGGTCTTTCTCCAGGTTTGTGAGGTCTGACTCTAAATTTTCTTCTTGTTCTTCGTTTGTTTTTTTTACTTCAGAAAGGCAGATATCATATACTTGGATACGATTTTGAGAAACATTAACCCAGTCAAATACAGCTTGTTGTAAATTTGGCAATCCTTTAATCCAGCTTTCAATAAATTTAATTGCGTCAATGTACATTTCGTTAGGAGCCTTTTCACCTTTTGAATGATCAGATGCAAGAGCTTGATATCTGGAGGTAATGTCCTGTGATACCGAATTAAATACAATAGGAATCATTTGCGATACAGATAATTTCTTTTTTTCTTCTTCTTGCAGAGATTCAATATCATTTAAGATTTTCTCAATTTTATTCATATATTCCCCTCATAGTATACTTTTTAATTATAACTTGCGTTTTTTTTATATAAACAAAAAAAAAGGAGTGGGCAAAGCCCACTCCCGGAAATCATACAAAATAATTTATTATCTTACAATAACATTAACTGTATCATCTTTCTCAAGATCAAAACCGAATTTCAAATCACAAGCACCACGATCTTCAGAAGCAAAATGCAACGTATAATCATGACTACCAGCGCCGATATTAGCTAGAGTACCAGATAAAAGAAGCTGACCGTTGACGTATACGTCGATCTTTTCCTTTTCATCAGCAGGTGATAAGTTGTGAGCTTCTTCTCTAATATCGAATGTAGCGAACTGAGCATCTGAACTTAAGGTAGTAAGCCTAGTTCTTGCAGCTGCTAAAGAACCAGAAACTGGTTTTCTAGCTGAACCTAACCCAGAAATATCATCGGATGAGATGAAGGATTTCCAATCTCCACTTTCATTCTTAAACTGCATAGTCCCATTATTGTGTTTAAAACCAATCCCGCTTTCACCAATGGTAAGAGCAGTATTAGCGACAACAGCAGGGTTGAAGTTTAAGTAATGAATATCACCATCTGTGTTATAATCAGATGCAAAAGCAATAGCTTCAGTTCTATCAGTTCTGAATTTAAATGCGATATTCGCATCATTACCAGAACCAGTATTGTCCTTAGCTACAAAAAGCATTTGCTCATTTGATTGCAATACTATGTTATTTCCAGAGTTCTTTTGGATGAAGTTATTTGAATCCGAAAAGTGAATCGAATTATTTCCTGCAAAAAGAAGTGATTTAGCAGAACCATCAAACCTAGCAATTTCTTGCGGAGCAGCTTGACCAGCTTCATTTGTGTGGAATAAAATATCATTTCCATTTTCGTTAGAAGACGAAATAATAAGACCAGCAGCGGAACCGGTAACAACACCAAAGTTGTTTCCATCATGACCATTTACAAATTGCAATTGGGTACCGTTGGTATAACCTACGATAACTGCTTGGCCTGCAGCTTCCAATTGAAGCGGAGAATCATTAATTCCTTTAAGAAGGAAAGTAGCATCCCCACCAGCATTTGCGTAATGAATAGCACCAACTGCATTGTTTGAAGTATCTGCATTTCTGAAAACAAACGCGTTTCCAGTACTACCAGCATCGTTCGCACGGAACTCCATTTGTCGTGACGCACTAAGTACAAGATCCATTTCAGCGTGTACATTCACTTCTCTTGTTGCATATAACGAAAGATTCTTGGAACCTGACAATTCAAGACGAACATTATTTCCACCACCATGCTGAGCCGAATGCAGACGATCAGCGTCGGCTCTAAATGTTGCAGTGTTAATATGTAAGTCACCAAGGTCGTCAGCAGCGATTGTAAGATTGTTATCGGTAGCATCATTATTGGTTGCACCAAGTTTGAAGATGTTACCAGTTCCAGATCCAACAGCCAATAGAGCCATATTCTCTTTATCACCACCTTCACCGAGGTTTGCAGAGCTTCTTGAGAAAAGAATTCCCTGATCTACATCGCCAGAAGCATCATGAGAACCAGAGTTAAGACCAATAATTCTGTCTTCAACAAATACGTTTGTAGTGTTAACAGTCATAGTTGTACCATTAACTGTAAGATCACCATCAACTTGGAAGTTACCTTTTGCAACAATAGACGAAGTTAGAACAGTTCCGTGAGGAATAAGTTCTAAGTATGAGGCATAAGATCCACCAGCTTTGTTTTCAAACTTAAGAGTACCACCATCGGTAAACTTTAATTTCCATTGGTCAATATTATCAGGTGATGGACCATCTGCATGGAACATTAACGCTAAGTCGCCACCGTTAGTACTTCCGGAAAACGCCAGAGCAGCTTCGCCTGTAGAGTAAGAAACTCTAACATCTTGGTCGCTACCAAACTGAATTGGTCGATCATCCGCAATGAAAATATCTCCCATTTCTTTTGATGCAGTTCCAAGAGTGGTTCCTCCCGTGTTAGCAGGAAGAAAAGCAGTAGTTGCTTCAATGTTACCTTTACCAGATACAGTTGAGTTGGCTACAGTGGCATTTGGTGTAACAGCAAGATGATCAACATAAGAGTTGCTAATTTTACTTGCAAAAGTAAAGTTACCGCCATCAGCAAATTGCATTTGCCATCTATCAGCAGCATCATCACCTTCATCTGCAGCAAATCCAACTTTTAAAGCCGATCCCTCTGAGGCAGAAAGCATTAATGAATTGTCAGTAGTCTCAAATCCAGCGCCGACATCTTGATCGCTTCCAAAGTAAATAGATCTGTTATCACCAAGATATAATCCACCGAACTCGGCATCTGCATTACCAAGCGATTGACCGCTAGCAGTGGCAGGAACTATATCTTTAGTAAATTCACCCGTATTATTGGAAGAGAAAGTAGCGGCACCATGAATACGCTTAATCGCAGAAACGATGTGTGAAAGAGACCCAGATAAATCACCAACATTAATACTAGTAGCTGCAGTTGCAACTTCTGAATCTTTGATTTGTTTAGCGCCTGCGCCAAACGAACCGGTAATTTGTCCTAATCTCAATTGAGTATTTATAGGCATATAAGTTATCTCCTTATAAAGTTATTTTTTAAAACGATATAACAAAATCTAAATATCAATCAAACAGAAGATAACATAACTTAAAATTTCTATGCTAATATATATCAAGGAATTCTTCTGTTGTACAACAATTTTTTTAGATTTCTGATTTCTGCATCAAACTTTGCGCACTGCGAATTTACAAAGTCAATCGCTACTTTATGAGCTTCATCGTTTGGGTCATCAAATTCAAAAGAAAATTGTCCAGTATGTTTTCTTTCTGCATTGATTAGCTTAAACCCTTTTATCTTGAGCCAAGCTGCAATTGGTAAATCTGATGTAATATAAGTTGACATATTTATAAATTTTCTTTGTTGTAATTAATTATATTATTGTAATAGTTTTTCCAATTGTTATTAGAATATACAACTATTGAAACTATTACAATAAATACATAATTTTTTATCATGATGCTGGTGGCCTCTTTGGGGGTTGGTGTGGCGATTCATCTACCATGTTATATTCGAATTCAACCTGAAAGCTTCTATAGCCAAAATGGTCAGCTGTACCGACACCTTTTACCGCAATTGCAATAGCATCGCCAGGGTTAAAATTAAACGAACCAGAAACTTCTGGAATGTTTTTGTACATTAAAAATTTGCTTATTCCACGCGAACCATCGGCACCATCAGTATCGTATGGGAATATCGAGCCAGTCACAACCCCATTGGGAACGTTGCTCGTGTTCGGGCTTGAATGACGAGAGGCTAGCATGTTTTGATACTTGTACATCATAAATGCCATGTTATCATCATCGGCAGCGTCAGAACCACCAGTGCCTCCGAAACTAGTGACAGCCCTAATAGACCCACTGTGAATTACAGGAAGCCAATATATGTTATCGTGAAAGTTATCATGGATGCCTGTATTTTGAAATAGGCCATCGTGCCACTTTCCATACATTTCAATGTTGACCGCTGGGGCTGCTGTAATGACAAAATTCTTCCACCATACATGAGTTTTTGTTAAAAGACTTCCAGAAATTGCTACATCTCCACCAAATACAGAAGTTCCTCTTACAGTTGTGTCTTTAGAATTAGTAGAGCCAGATACATAAAAATTAACATCTGCGGCCGCAGTTGAGTCGCTGCTTGAAGCGTGCCCTCCGGATAACACTAATACTTGATCTCGAGAAGAATCAACATAAAATGCATGAGGTTTAGATGTTGATTCAACCCTAAAGTCAACGTTTGCATGACCATCTTCATTAAAAACAACACCGGTGTCGTCTACTAAAATAACAATATCGTTATCATTTGCAATTTTAGTCGTAAAGCTTGATTCGCCTCCATTTATAAACAGTGTATTTGTACTAGCATCTAAGTCTATAGCTCTTTGTTCGTTTTGAGATTCAACCCTGAAATCAGAAGATGAACCTCCTGCTTCATTAAACACTGCACTGGCGTTACACGTAAAAGTTGACCCATCAAACGTTAGTAAGGATTCACCATTAAGCGCGGTAGAGGAGGAAAATGTAGCTATTCTATTATCAGCTCCATTTGAAACAGAATCTATTGCACTGCTTCCACCTGACCCTCCAGAGCTCAAAACTACAGAATTATGTTTCAATATTAATGTATCATCATCTTCGGAATCAAATCCTAACTTTACTCCATCGCTTCCAAATAGGTAATAGTCAGCAGTTCCTGCCATGCAATTTGCTTCAGATCCTGAATGAAGTAGCGCACCATTAAAATACAGATCTATAACTCCATCTGTAGTTGCGGTGGGTAACGTTAAACCAGAAAACGTGATCGCTGTATTTCTAGTTGTTGTGGTTGCGACATTAGTTATAAACCTCTGAATTGAGCCAACTAATAATTCATTTCCATTTTTATCAAGTAAAGATCCACTTACTCCAACATTTCCGTCAAAAACAGTGTTGCCTTTGACCCCAAGAGATCCAGTGATTTCAACATGACCAGAAGTTGCTCCACCTGTGCTTAAATAATTTCCAATATATAAATATGCTTCAACAAAATCTGGATTGTTTGAATGGTCGCCTGTACCTGGCGGATCCTGTTGAAAGAAAACTCCGTTAAAATAATCTAGGTTCCAATCTCTTGCGTCCAATATTGGAATTTGAGTTCCTGAATCTTTGGTCGCAGATCCTCCATAAAACGGTTTAGCTTCATAGTTGTTCGAAAACGAAGTCGGTACTAATTGGAGGGCTCCAGATGTAATATTAATAGATTGGTCATTTACATAAGGATACGTTCCAGCTTTAGGGTTTGAAGAATTTGATTCATAATCACTCGGTAATTTTAATTCAAATCCATGTCTACCATCAGAAGTATCAGTTCCATTAATAAAAGTCGTAGGAAATCTTACTAACTCAACTTTTCCAGTGGTATCATATAAGGCATTGCTTGTCGGCGATTTAGGTATTGCTTCGGAAAATATTGTTTCTGTCGATAAAGTAACACCAGAAGGTAGGCCTTCATTAGCCAGGCCTTTATCGTTAGATGTATGAGCCTTACCAGATATTTTCTTTAATGTTATTAATCTTTCTGTTGTTGAGCTATATGCCATAACTTAAATTAACTCCAACTTACAGACATAGCTGAGGCGTTTCCTGTCCAACCTGCGTCTGCCTTTATAATTACAACAACATATTCATTTGCCCCAACCGATTGAGTACCGAAAGTAACTTCATTTGTTGCGTTTAAAGATGAATCTAAAGCTCCTACTAAACACCCATCGCCGTCACTTGTTTGGCCGGTGGAGAAAGAAGTTGCCAAATCCATAAATCCTGTTTGCATGCTAGTGCCTGTAGTAGGCAGTTTTACAAAAACATGAATCCTATTATTTGATCCTATTGATGTACTATGCGAAACTATAGTTCCAGTTCCATTAATAGTTAAATCAAAATTGGTTTTTGAACCACCTGAATCATTTTGAAACTTTCTATAATATGTCCTCGTGCCAGAACTAATCCCGCTATAATTAACGTTACTTCCTGGTCCGTTTGTTATTCCGCTAAAATTTCCAGAGTTTGCACCTTGCGTAGGAGCAACTAGAGTTGAATTGTATACCAACAACCCATCGACTGTTCCTAAACTAGTTGTAGAATCCCATGCATTTGAAACATCTGTAACGTTACTTTGTACACCATAACTGCCAGAAACTAAACGGTATGTTTCTCCTCTAAATGTTTCGGAAGTAGCCGAAGAGCCTTCGGATAAATTATACAATAAAATACCTGAAATTGACTCACTTCCTGTATTGCTTAAATCATCTTTTAAAGGATGTGGAAAAGATGAGTTGACTGAGATAGATCCATTTAGTATTGGGTCGCCAGTAATTGTAACAGACCCAGTTACATGTAAAATCTTGTCTGCATCTTCGCCTCCGCCATTGTTAATTGTGGCGTATGCCTGAGAAGAAACCGAACAGTTTGTTCCTGCAAACGTAACGTTAGATGTTGAATAAACGTTTTTGTATGCGTTACTAACCCGGATCCTATATTGTGCTGAGCCGGCTGTATGGTATTTTACACCTGATAAATTTTTAGTTCCTGTCATACTTAAAGTATCAAGAGCTGAACCAGCCGAGGTTAATGCGTTGTTGTCGTCATCATTAACCCATTCAACATAATTTGTTGTTTTCGTCGACGATCCTACTACATGTTGAACAAATGCGTAATTCCAACCTCTTCTTTGGTCGCTTACGCCAGCAACCCAAAGAGACCCAGACCTATGCTGAAACGTATCGAATTCTGATCCGTCTGCAAAATGAGCCGGTGATGTTTCATTCAAAGTAAAGCCACTGCCATTTCCGTTAAATGAGTTACCATAATTGAACGAAGAAAGGTCTACTTCTCTTTTCGCTGTAGAACTGTCGTTTACGAATAATTTTAAAGTACCAAGATTCCCATTGCCAAAAGAATCTGCTCCGTAATTTGGAGAATCTGCGGAAATGTCATCGTTTAGAGATCCGGATATTGCGTAAAGACCTTTGTGGCAAGCTATTCTTACATCGTTACTAGTTATTCCTGCTTGAAAAGTTCCATTAATGTCAATATCAGACAAATTATTGGATGGTGATGAGAGGGTTGATGGTCGTGCATTTGTGTATCCAGTAATAGATTGAGAATTGCCAAAAGATAACTTTGCATTTGTCCCAGAGGATGTTCCGCCAATGTCGTCTAAATCAGGAGCGGCACTGGGTGCCAATCCTTTTAACACTTCGTTAAATCTATCAATAGCTGTCCCGACAGTTGTTGCGTTTGCGAAATCAGTAAATAACCCGTCAGAATAATCCCCATCTTCAGCAGGCCCAATTACAGACGAACCTGTTAAATTCATGACATCTTGTACGGTAGATTTTCTCATTGCGCTTCCGTTCCAAACTAAAAATTCATGACCTGTTGCCAATGTGCCAGCGGATTGTCCAGTAATATCAACATTTAAAGTGACCCCTCCAGTGTTTCCGCCTCCCGAAAGGGCGTCGCCAGCTGTTACCCCTGTAATGTCACCTACACCTAAATTTGAAATCAGAACTTTTTTTGTAGAATTGTCTGTTGCATCTTCTATTACAATAAAATCGTCTGATGCCGCAGTTGTTCCAAGGGCAGATAATTCGCTAACATCTAAAGTTAAAGTAACGCCGCCAGATGCACCTCCACCGGAAAGACCTACTCCGGCGGTTACTGCAGTAATATCTCCAGATCCTCCACCACCGCCGCCAGTTGTGGTTAAATTAATTTGTCCATTAGAACCAGTGGTAATAATTATAGATTCATCTGACGATGCAATATAGGATGTTATACCATCGGATAAAAACGAATGAGGTGAATGAAGGTCGCTTTTTACAACCAAAGGTTCCCTAAATCTAGAATCATCTAATGCAACCTGAAACCCATTAGGAGCAATAACCTTAACAATCTGATTATCAGTATTTTTAAGCGTTATTAAATCTTGTCTAATAAGTTCGTAGAATTTTTTTGTTGGTGATCGTTTATTAGATGCCAAAGCTACTCTCCTAACATTAATTATTATGAGGTAAGATTATCTTATTTAATTAACTATCTTCAACCAAAAAATTTCCTTTATCTTATAAGAATATCAGCGTCAATAAATACTGGAGTTAAAACACGCTGTTGAGGATTTCCTTCGAAATAAGGTTTTCCAGATTTCGCGGTATTTGATAGGTTTTGAGATTGAGTGTTTGTAGGTTCTGTCTGAAGACCTGAAACCCTGTCGACAAATTTAATTTGAATGGGCGATGAAATTTCTTCATTGTTCCTAACTGCAGCGGAATCTAAACGCTGCTCCAACATATCTCTAACGTGCCCAAAACGATTGGATCTAAACACTGCAGAGGTTTTAAATGGTAAAACATTAATTAAGCCATACTTGTAACCTCTAATGCTTGATAAGTGTATAGAAGCAGCGCGCTTAGCTCCTTTAAGCCAGCCGAGTCTTGCGGCGTAGGCGACGCCACCAGCATGGGGAGTTGACCAAAAACCAAACAAAGTTGAATAGTTAGTTCTTAAGCCTCCCTGAGGAAGGTTAAAAATCTTTACATTACCAGTGGTATCATTGAGAGGCGTTGATGCATCCCACATATTGGCATATGAAATAGGAAACCGAAAAGTACCTGGAAGTGGTGATATCAATCGATTGACATCTGAATATCTTTCCTCAAACGGAAAAGCATCAGGCCAGAGGCCATTTCCAGAATTTGTTGTGTCCCAATTAAACCCATCTTGTATTCCTCCGGCGGAGATAAATAAATAATCCGATGATGATTGTCCATCAATTGTCCAAATTCCTCGAGGATCAGGAGCAAACGAATCAAGGTAGAATTCATCATTAGATATTAACTTAACGTTCCTTTGAAAAGACCCGCTGTCGGACATTGCCAGTGGTCCGGAATATCCTGCCGAAGCCATTGTCTCAGATACAAAAAAGTTTGTTCTTCTTGCGACTCCTCTGACGCCGGCGTATGACGCAGCAGTGTCTGCTATCTTCATTGAACCAGTGATGAATTCATCCAAGTAGCTTCCAGAATAATGAGAAACGTGGTTTATCTCAAATTGATCTATTGGGGAGGATTCTGATTTTAGATCTTCGTGAATAGCTTTTGTAGTTAGTCTTTGGTTCAGAGAGTCAGAATATTGCTTTCCATCTTTGATAAATGATCCATAAAGAACAAGTTTAGATGGACCATTTTGAAACTTTACGTGAGAACCGCCAAGACTTGTGTTTCTAAGAGGGCCATTACTTAGGGTTCCTGACTGAAATAGTAATGCAGTATAAACAGGTAATCCTGCTTGGCACCCAACAACAATGTTATCCTCTGGTGTGAGTATGTATGGAGATATCTCTTCGTATTTTTCCATTGGAACTAACGCAGGCCTATTAAATGGTCTTACGCCTCTTGGAAAAATCCCATCTGTCCCTTGGTTTTGATTTTGTTGTCCTAAATACCTTTCTGTTGGTAGAGGATTAAAAAATATATTTGACTTTTTAAATTTATTACCAGTGACCTGGCGATTGATTGAAAATGGGTCAACCATTTTTGAAGGGTTCCTACCACCTCCCCACGTAAGATTAGTCAATGAAACATTGGATTGCATATATTGCAACAGGGTGTCTCCATAATTTGCAGCCATTGACGAATGGTATGTAGGCTCAGCTGTCGGTTTATCTGCATTTGTTGAGTTGTATCCATATAAAACAATTGGATAAGTTGAACCTCTTTCGTTTATTTGAGCAGGTAAATATGCTTGTTCGCTAGCTTTATCAGTTGGTCTTTGGAAATTTGATTTCTCAACCACACCAATCGGAGGGGTAATCTTGCAATGATCAAACATTTTAAGAGAACCAGTAAAAAAGTAATGTTGCCCAAGAGGCTCAGTAAATGTACATTCTACGGAAGTTTGCCTTCCTAGACCTTCGTTTAAAAAGCCATCATGTTTAGGTATGTCTCTTGCATCAGACCCAGAAGTAAATCCTCCATAAGCTGTTTCGCAGGTTTGTATTGACGGAGAATAAAACGAACCTTGATCCGGAGGCATAATTCCTAAAGCCGATACGAAATCGCGATAGCTATAATAAAATGTTGCCTGTGAATAAGTTATTAAATCTCGGGTTGTCTGTAACCTTTTTTGACCTGAGCCGGGAGACCAAACATCTGCCATCAATTTTCTAATTGACGGTACAGAGCTAGTAACTTCTGGTACAGGGAAAAATCTTCCTAAAGCTGATAAACCATAAGGTTGTCTTCTAAAATCAGAAGGATCAACAAAACCATGATCATATTGTTTTAAAAGAAAAAACGACGCAATACTAGCGCAAAATGGAGATTCCCTAAAATATATTCCTTCTTCTAAGTTATGAATTCCAGTGGAATTTTCCTCGTAGTTAAAAGAAGAAGAAACAATGGCTTTATCTTCTATGTGCATCATCGATGATGAATGATTAATAGCGGCAGAAACATCTAAATCCCATTCAACCTTCTCTAGCAAAAATGGCTTGTTAATATACTTCGACATATTAATAGCCCCGCCACGACCAGCTTTATCCCCTTCTGTTGGTCCGGCGTGGTATCTTCCATCTATTGGAAACCCAAAAGTATCAGTTGGTCGGCATGCCATATTAAATGAATCAGAAATGCTTCCGCTCAAAGAACTAGTGACTGCTAATGTAAAACCTTCATTAGGGGAAAAACCAATGGCGGCTTCTTCGCAAAATTTCCTGAGCATTGTTTGGTTGGTGAGAATATCGTCAAAACCACCAGCATTTTCATGATCTAAGAAATTAAATGGAAATGATATCGGTGAACCTACCTGGTCCCACTTTCTCGTATTTGGATTCCAATACCCCATACAAGTAGTTTGCTTTGGGCCAGTTGTATTGTCTCGATGATAAACAACTTGAGTATCTGTAATATAAGAAACATCGTTAAAATCCGCATCTGTAGAAAGACCTACTGTTGATGTAGTTGCGGAAGTTAAATCTATTTCTATCCTAACTTTACTGGAATATCTAGCTGAGAATCCGGGGTATATATCTTCGGATAAGCCATCTAAATTGTCATTGTTAGGGAGTGCCTTAGTATCGTCAAACGGCGAAAAATTAACACTACTTTTTCTAATTTTATTTTTTCCATAGTTATTGTATATCCCACTATAAGAAGATCCGCTAAAAGGTAACGAAAGAGTAGAAGCAACATGCGGAGAAGCATACACATCGTTAAGATTAGGGTCGTTTATTCCTTTGTAATTTTCAGGTAATCCTGTAGGATAATTTCTATTATTTGAGTCTCCATCATCAACGCCGTGAACACTGTTTGTTGCAATAATTGTTAATGTGTCATCAAAACTGACTCCTTCATTGCCAAACCGATTTTTATCTCCACTCCTAATTATTGTAGGATAATCCTCTAAAGATTCTTCTAGTTGAAGTTCAACTTTTGTTGGAAGGTTTGGGATGCCTGAAGAAAGTTTTCTAGCTCCAAATATTGATGCATTATATATTAAAGACGCATCAGAAGTACCAAATTTCTTTCCTCCCCACCAATTAAAATCAGCTATAGAGCCAGATAATGCTCCACCATCTACATACCCACTAGGTTTTTCTACTCCACCCCCAGTAAAATGATCGTTTCCAACAAATATTTCTGCAGAAGAAGTAAGAGCGTGAAGACCAATAAAAAGATCAGAACCACCACCTCCAACAGAACGCTGGAAATCATATTGGTTTTGACGACTACCATCTATATAAATGGCAAAAGCGCCACCAGACGCACCTGATCCTTCAGTGTCAGTGTTGGTAAACTCAACGCCAGCTGCAGTAACGCCTATAAGAGTATTAATATCTCCGTCTCTATAAAGAGTACCTGCAGATCCATCGTACGTTATAATAACATGATGCCACTTGCCTTTTTCCAATTTTCCAGCAGAAACTCCTACATATTTAGAAGTTCCACTACTTAATTGAAATGCTACTTTTCCTGAAGCTAGAGTAGAAATGTAAATGTCTGGCTGTTCGGGAGAATACGATCCTCTAGCATGGAATATTGCACAACCAACCTCTTCTGTCTTTTTTACCCAAAAGGAAAAGGCTTTAGGTTGATTACCTGTTGCGTTAGTCAATTGTGTGTCAAACACTTCTTTAACAGACACTGCATCTGTACCAGAATTAAATTGAATAACGCTAGATGCAAATTGAATACTTGCAAAATCATTGCTATCAATTGATGGTGATGATTGAAAATGCCTTCCGTGAGAAGCCGATACTAACATAACTGGATAAGGTAAAGAACCAGAATTTTTCGCAATGATTCTTTCGCCTTCTGCATTAAGAGATAGTAAGCAATTGTCAGAAAAATTATAATTTTTTCCATTTTTTGTAAAGAAATTTTGCGTAAAATTTGCTTTACTTAATTTATTACTAAAAATTGGCATTATCTTTTAAACTCCAAAAACGCAATAGACGTCGGTTCATAAGAAGTTGAATTGTACCACCCAGCGTTTGAAGAATTTGCGTTTCTTGGGATTGGGCCGTTAGATCCTGAAGTCATTAAAGGATGCAATATTTTAAACATTGATGGATCCCTATATTCCAAGCTAGGATTATTGATTTTAAGAAAATTATTTTCATATTCATTAAAAGGTTTCATTAACCTTACGTCGCTGTTTACATACTCTTCTTCCAATAACGATCTAGCCATTTTAATAATATCTTCGGCTGTAGAGGGTTTACTGTGGGAAGGTTTTCCAATATCAAGGTAAGGATCTGATGAAACTAGGTTTTCTTCATAATCCTTCCCAGAAGAAATATATTCTCCAGAAAAAGCAGAAGATCCTGGTTCCGAAGGTGCAAACAAATTTTTACCAGCTAAAATTGTTTTTTGTTGCAATATGTCTACCGTTCCATTTAAAAAATACGGATCCATAAACGAAGGGTTATCCAAAATTTCAGGATACATTTTAGTTCCTTGATGTTGTAAGAACTTAACGACATCAAATTTAGGAAGGTCTTCAAATGGTTTTCCTGTATCGAATAAATGAACATATCCTAACGTTTGAGATTCCCACCTAAAGTTAGGTTTTTCTATTCTTTTTCCATCCGGTAACTCAGCGGAACTATCTGAAATCTTAAATGTTATTGAATCATCAAACCACTTATCAACTATTTTTGAATCTTTAAACTTAACAATCGGTTCATGATTTGCGCAAAGAACAGGAACATTAGAGACCAAAAAATGAATTAGGGATGTAACCTCCCCTCCTTGTCTGAACAAATTTCCTTCTGCTAACTTGCTAATTGTAGACGCCATTAAAACTTCCTCGTTATTTGGCCTTCTTGAGTTCCTATCATCAAAAACCCTTTATCCTGTCGCCTATCTGATTCCCTAACGTAAATTTCTCCTTGTAAATATTTTGTTTTATGTCTTTCTAAAACATGTGATTCAATCACAAAATTTGCTCCAAGGAAATCTGTATTAGAAGGAATCATTTGATCAACTATGTCCCCAATGTTAACATCAAACCATTTAAAAAATTCAAAAAACGATTTAAAATTAATTTTATCAGTCAAACGATTAAAGTAAATATCTCTAAGAATTTCAAAGTCTGGATAGTTTGATGAAAACATTAAGGCGGGATCGCCAAGCGAATTGTTTAACATGTCTAAAGTTCCAAGAATGTTCATAATATCTTCGTCTAATGCTTGAGTTAAAGATATCTCCATAGACAGTCGATTGTCATCAACAGGGTGATCATCATAAGGAACATGATACTGTGGAGCAACTAAAGATTCATAATTTTCAATGTTTTCTGGTGTGTTCATACCTCTGATTCTTACGTTATTAGAAACAGACGATTCCTCAAACTTTGGATCTAAAATAGTGTATTTAACATTAAAGGGAGAAAATGCCAAAGAAGAAGGAACAAAACCTACACCACTCCCATGAAACAAATTTTGGCTTTGATCAAACACTTGTAACCTTCCAGAAGTAGAAGCTGTCATTTCGGTTTGATTCATAGGATAATGTACTCTTAATTTTTCGTAAGAACCAGTTAAGTTAGTTACAAAGTTAAAATTAATTTTAGGATTTGTAACTCCAATACTTTCATAATTTAAAACATGTTCTCTAGAATCAGAAGAAGAAAGAGGGAGAGTCCAAAATCTTACTTCTTTTACTTGTCCTGTAAACGACCCAGTTGTTGCGGTAAGCGGTGGAGCTAAAAAAGACGATGGATGGCAATTCAAAAACTTATCATCAGAAAATCGAGTAATTGTTGTGTTTCCTATTTCAAAATAAGACCCTGAAGAATTAAACGTTGTTGAAGATTTTTGCAACACGGAATCACTTCCGCCGTCGTAATACAATCTTTCGTTTGAATTATAATTTTTTATTTCTCCATTATTTTGCTTTCCATATCTTAAAAAATATGAAGATGATATTTGAGACTGTATAAAATCGTTTCTTTTTCTACCAAAAGAAACATAAAATGGGCTACCATCAAATATTTCGCCTGCCGGACAATCTAATTGTATTGCTTTTATTGAAGGATCTTCAGAAGGTCTTGCAAATAATTTAATAGATCCTGTTGAAAAATTCGTATTTGCAAACGCCATTAGGTGAAATATTAAACCTCCTTGCGGTATTCCAGTCGACGCAGCGGTCGTGGCATTAGTGCCAGTAACATAGAATCTTGCTAAAGATTGCGTTAAAGGATGACTATTTTTAGGGTTAAACCTATATGTTCCTTCATATGTAAAACTTCCTGATGTAAGCAGAACATCATGACCTGTACTTGACGTAAAGGGAGCGCCGGGTTCAGTTCTGCTAGCAGATAGGAATGGTGACGTAACAATTGGTCCGTGCCCAGAAAAACTTCCAGAATAATCCAAAAGTTTTGATACTTTTGACATTGCTTTTCTTGTATCTGTTAACCTAACATGTTTAGATCCACCAAATTCTTTAAACCTAAAATTTCTGTCTGGATTTATTCCGGTCGCTCGAAGTAAACCTTTAATTGATTCTATAGTCCCCTTTGACCTCATTAAGAATGGTAGGTTGACCAGCAACCTTTTCCAAATCTCATATTGTATCTTTTTAAGAGACCTGCCATTCAATTGGCCTGAAGTTGTAATATTTTTCCCATCATGAAATTGTTCGTTTGACGCATTAGCAAAAAGATTAGGAAGTTCTATCCCAAACATTCTAGAAAATTTTGCCAAAAATTTAGGAGGAATGTTACCTGTCCCATAATCAACGTGAATAAGCTTTGAAAATTGATCAATATACAATTTTACTTCGTCAAACATTTTTGCCCAAGTGTACAGTAAAGAAGCAATTATTTGAGGCGAAGTCATTGCGCCGCCGCCAGGAAAATCTTCGTCAAATCCGTAATCATCTCCAACGCCACCAAACTCATCTGACTTTCCTTCAATAAATTTGGAGTCAACAAGATAATGTTTAGGAATCATATTAATAATAAGCGAAGGGTTATTAAAATCATAAATAATCGCTTCTTTAAGTAACCTTGAATTTAGTTCTTTTAAACCGGTATCGTCCGGAAACAAAACTGGATTATCGTGCATTCTTTCAAATTGAAGAGGAACTTCAACTTCGGCTCTCTGTCTTAAATATGAATTAAAGTTACTAACCCTCGTGTGAAGTGAGTTTCCAGAATGATCCAAAACTGTAGAATTTCCTGTATATGAGCCAGTCATTTCATTAAATTTAAAATATAATTTTAAGTCATCAGATGAATAAACGTTGTTGTTCATAAATTTTGTTATCATTTTTTCGTCTAATGCATTATGCCAAACTCTAAATTCATCCATAGCACCAGACAGCGTATTTATAAAATTATAATTTGAAGAATCGTTACCAAAATTATGATTGCTTCCAGATCCAATTGAAAGAGGTTGCGTTTGGATGTTCATATTGCCAAAGTCAAATGCTCTTTCTGAAGTATACTGAGTTGTTCCTGATAAAATAATTTTTGCTTTATTTAAATCGTTTTCTCTATCAAACACGCAAGTAACGTGATTCCAATTGGATTTGTTTATCGGTGCTGAAGCTGAAATATAAGTTTCAGACCCAGAAGATACAACAAAACATAAGTCAGATTTTGTAGAGTCAGATTCATTCTGAGTTAAAAATATACTGAAACCTTGAGTTTTATCTACGCTTAATTTTTGAGCAATAATTTGATCATAAGTATATTCTGAATCTGGGTGTAAATGAAATTCTACAGAAAATGATTTTCTTTTAAAATCAATAACAGAAAATCCATCGTTTCTTCTAGATAAGGACGGAAATAAATGACCTGCCGAATCTGCAACTGAAATAGATGAAGATAGATTGTTGTTAAACCACAAAAAACCTTTGTGCTTTGGAAATATACTAAACAGGTAATTTTCCCATCCTGTTAAGTTTTCAAAGAAATCAACGTGTTCTTTTTTATTTCCATCAAACGGAAATTTGTTAATTATTAAATCAAAAGCAACATTAACATTTGATTCCGCTGAGTTAAAAAACGTGTGATTTTCAAATTTGGAAAAATCTACATCAATATCTCTTGTTGATCTAAACGCAGAATTAGATGTTTCGTTAGGATCAAGAGTTTTTTCAAAAGACGAAGATAATGAAGCATGCGAAATTTCCGAATATTGAATAGAATCGTTTAGCATTCTCCTAATAGTTCTAGGCGTGAACAATCTTGTCTTTGTAAAATTAATTGACATTAAACTACCTTAAATTTAGCACTTGAATCATGTATAAATTCTGTATCGTTTTCAATGATCATAAATCTAAATTTGTATAAACCACCTTTAGGTAAAGAAGAAACGTTAAATCTAAAATACATTCCATCCTTGGAAGAAGATAGCCGAGTTGCATTCATTCTTTTGGAAAAAGGTACAATCACTTCGCCAGTGAAGGCGTCGATAACGGAATAATACATTTCGTCAATTGTTACCGTTTTTCTATTATAGGATGATTTGTAAACCTTATCTTTAGATAAGCGATCATAAATAAAAACATTAATTATTGGTTCTTCAGATGATTTGTATTCTTTTTTAAGATTAAATATGTTAACAAAATAATCAGAAACAGAGTTAGGTGAGAGGCCTCTATTTACGCTGTTTACAGTAAGTGAGCTAGTGAGGTAACCAATGCTCTTGTCGGCCGAAAGCCAATATGAATCAAACGTTATTGATCCACTGGTTTTAAACATATCGGATATTGTTGAAATTGAATTGCTTGATGAAAGTACTGTATTGGTATCATAAGTTGGTATTAAAAACGATGCAGAATAAATGCCAGTGGCCGGTTTGTCAGTTGACGACCCAAAGAAATGTTGACTACCAGTGATTACTTTTTGATAAGAACCTGACTCAATTTTAAAAACAATACAATCGTCTCCTTTTACTTGAGTTAATACGCTGGAACCTGACAATATATTAGCGGACTTTCCTCTGTGATAATTATGTAAAAACACAGACCCAGACATATCGCTGAAAAAAGAATCCGTGTGATCCAATATAGTATCATCATATCTAACTATTAATTTAGGGACAACTGAAAACCTTTTTGCGTGACGTGACCCAAATCTTTTAACAAAATATGTTTTATTATCTAATTCTTCTCCAGTGCCAGGAAGCGTTCCAGATGGGTGAGGAGAATGATAGGCTCCAGAAAAAGATAATCTAAAGCCATGATTAGGAAGAACGCCAGCCATTTGGCCTGATACAATTTTTGTTACGTCTATTTCAAGGCCTTCTCTTCCGGTAGTAAAATATTGATTCCTGTAAAGATTTACTATTCCATCTCCATTTAACAAATTTCCAGAAGATATGATGTCAATATCAGAAGACCCTAACAACCCTTGAGAATTTGCTCCGGAAGCGTGCCATAGACTAACGTTTCCATTTGAGACACTTGCGGTTATAAAATTTGATGAATCTAAATCGTTAAAAGTTACTACATCTCTGCCTAATCCTTCATCGAATGATTGGCTTAAAGGGAAAACAATTACGTTAAAGTTTACAGGGGACGGGAGACCAGATGCAACATCAGTTAATTTAATTTGCGCTTCAAAAGAAGGATCTGAAATGTCTATAACATTGCTTGAAGAAATTGATGAATAATCAAATTTAAGTAAAATTCTTGATAATTCATACTGAGAGCCGGTGCTGGAGATGGAGGTTTCGTTATAAAGTTTAAAAAGATCCAAAGTTCCTGCGCGGCCAACGTTTGCATCGGTTACCCTAATTTTATTTGAAAGGATCTTATTTGTAATGTACGTATCAGACGAAGCTGTTACTATCATAAACATTATTGTACTCCTCCAACAATGTCAAACCCAGGGTGCCTCATTTCAAAAATACCTCCAGCTGGAGGGAAATACATTCCTAAATTTTTGTTTCTTTCTAAATCATAAACATAATCGGAGTATTCCCTACTTTCAGTAGAAACTGTTTTATTCACTAAAGAAAAATCAACTAATGAAATCACGTCAGGAGTTGATAATATCGATTGAATAAATTCTGATTCCAACAGTGGTTTATCAATACCCATAAATTCCAATCTACACAATTCAGCCAATCTATTTATGCAATTTTCCACAACGTCAAATTTGTTTGATGTAGGAGAAGAGATAATGTTAAAATTAATTCCAAAATTTATAATAGGTGAATCTAAAATATCAAATGCGTCAGAAACTAATCTTTGATCATTTATCATGGTTCTCATATTTATCTTAAGAGTATCGGTACAATGCGACAATTGTCCTGAAATATCTTGTCCAACTATATATATACTCATTGAAAGAGGATTGGTAGGAGTGGATCTAAGACCTGCCCGATATACTTTTCCATAATCATTAGGCATTGAAACTATTCTTGCTAGTAAATCTTCGCGAGTTACTATTCTATTTTGTTGTGTTCTTGCAAACGGTATAGCAGTTCTTATTTGTTCTAACGTTGGAGCCGGTGCTCCTCCTGCTGCAGGTTGTGGGTTGCTTACATCTAATGATAATCTAACCGCTCTTGATTCTTCGGTAGACAATCCCTGTTTAAACGTAAGATTAGTTGAAGAAAATGTCCTGATGGTGTTTTCCAAAACATTATGATTTGCTCCACCTCCATGTCTATAAATAACAGTCACAGTTGTGTTTGACGGAGCTATACCTAATGTCTGAGTGTTTAACAATCTGTTTGGATCTATACTAAATCTTGAGTATTCTTTTTTCCCATATAAATTTAAAGACAATTCGCTAGGATCTGGAATAATATCGTCATCAAAAGTATCAGCGCTTCCTGCTCCAAATTGCAAAAGAGTTCTTCGTGCCTGAATTCCAGTGAGTCTTTGGTACCTTCTCGGTGCTGGAATAATTTCCAAAGTTCTAGGAACGTCATATTTATCATTACTTAAATTAAGACTAGATCTATAAACTGTATCCTGTGTAAGATTTTGAACTTCGAAATATTCGTTATTAGCCGAATCTTTTACACTTATTATCCTTGAAACATCGGTGTTCCTTAATGAAATTGTGGTAAACGGGACAAGCTGCGGAGGCATCGTGTGCGATTCCCTAACTTCTACTCCTGACGTAGCTAAAACTTTTTTACTTAAAATATATGTTTTTGGCTTACCGGATGAATCTTTATCCAAAACCGTTACGGTCGCGGTGAGATGACCTAATTGATTTTTTTCTGAAAAATCTACGTCATTTTCAAAAGTAAACGTGATACCAGAAATTGAATTTACCGCAGTTCCGTGTTGTCTAATTATTGGAAGAGTTATTTCTTTTGGGCGATAATCGCCTGAAGTTCCTGGGATTATTTCTGATGGTACTATTATAAAAACTTCAAGTTCTACAACTGCAGGTGAGGCACCTCTAATCTCAACCCCAGCAAGTCTAGCGTGTCTTTCCAAATTTCCAGGTTCAACGCAATTTAGAGGGTCTAACTCATTAAATTGATAGTCTTGATAATAACTTAAATTGTCTCCAATAAAGGCGGCAACATCAAGAAGTAAACCACCGACAGACGCATCTGAAAAATCTTTTATTTGATCAGCAAAATAATTTTGAGCATACACTTGAAGGTCAGATCTAAAACCATCAAAATCTCGCGAGGTATAAAACCTTGGTTTTTGTTTTATAACTTTGTTTTTATTGTTAGCCATTAAGCACCTACATGCATTATTATTTCTTTTCCTCTTATTTTTGCATTAAGAGAAGGAACTGTGTAAGTAATTTTAATTTTAAATTTTTTCACCTCTCGCGGAGGTGATCTATCAAATTCTGTTGAAAAATCGTTAAGTTTGACATACGGCATTGTTCTTTTTACTGCCGATTGAATCCTGGAACCAACTTCATGGCTGAATGTTTCGCCTAAAGCTTGTGCTTCTAACAATAGAGGACCAAGATTTGCACCAAAGAAGAAATTGGCGACACGCTCCCCATGATTTGTCAATATTAAATGATGCAAATTATCCGCTATTGCATCGTGAATGTTATCGTGCATATCAAAAGCGCGGTTATCTTCGCTAATTCTTAAGGGATACTTTAAAGCAAAAGGAGTACTCAAAGGAGCGTTAAAAACTGCTCGTTCTGTAATCTCTTGTGGCGAACTACCGATTGAAGAAAATGATATTTTTCTTCTACTTCCATCAATATCTGGCATATTAAACTCCTTTAGTTAATAAATATCCAACTAACAAAAAAATATCCTACTTTAGATTAGAAGAATGTGGAGCTGGACCCACAAACGAACCTTTTAAATACCCACCTGTAAATTTGCAACCAGTAAAATAATCATGAATATGACTTGCTAACTTTTTGGCTACATCTACTGAATCCTCTGATTCGCTTGATAAAATGCTTCCTAAATTTATAGAACCTGGAATCGTTGCGCCTGCTGCTATATATCCTCCGTGCTGAAATGCAATAAAAGTTGAAACAACATACGTCTGGAACCCTGTATTTGCTTTAGACCATCCAGATTTAACAGGCGCCGGTTTTCCTTCAGGGCCGCCTCTATTTGTTTCCATAGCGGCCTTTAAACCGCCTTCTATCATACTTTTGTTAGCATCCACAGGTGTTATAGAACTCATGGGAGAAGGATTGAAACTAGGGTCTGGACCGGGGCCAGCCGGTGGAGGAAATACACCTGGGGCTGATAAGGCGCCGATTTTAACATCCCCTAAATACTTTATTATTATATTGGCCATTTGCTTGGCGCAGTCTGCCTCTGAAGATGGAGGAGATGAATTTATATCAAAAAGCTTTTTAAAACCAGATTCCATTTTGCTTTTATCTAACGCCATAATTATAAACTCTTTGCAAGTATGCTTAAGGTTTTTTGTAAATTATCTCTTATCGGTTTAAATGCCGGCGCATTAATTGGGGTCCCCGATGGACCTGTACCAGTAGGAACAGTTATTGCGGTAATTTGATCTATCAACTGTTCAAGTAAATCTTTTAACGTATTTCCAAGAACTAACGGTTCCGTTGCTCCTAAGCCTATATAAACTTGTTTTCCTTCTCCAAACCCTTCAAAAGTTTCCATATCTTCACGAGGGTTGGGACAAAGAACCAATCTTGGAGTTTCTATGAGAACGGTTCCATCTTGTTCCATAACTATAGCGGAATAACCATCCCCATTGACGCCGCCAGGCTTACCTTGTTTCTCTATTACAATTGTACCATTTTCAATAGTTTCAGACCCGTCTAACGTGCGAAGTTGCTTTGCCTTTAATCTTATATGCCTAGTTGCCAAACCGATTGAAGGACCTGCTTTAGGCCAAGGTGATTCCGGGTCATCTGGTCGGCCAGAGTCAAGACCATCAAGCCATTCGCCATCAGGTGTATCTACAGCTGCAATGTATTGTGGGTAACTCATCATAAATGCTTTATCTACCGGAAAGTCAGTGGCTATTATAATCCTGCTTGAATCGGATTGGAAATTAGGGTCGCCTTCTAGTGGATTGCCCTTTATCCCATTCGCTGTTGGATTTTTATCTACTTCAAACCCATGATTTGTGTTGACAATAACAGCAGGTAAAGTTGATCCTTTTGGAAATTTCCCTACCTCATCACCTCCTGTAGGTAAAAATTGTGTAAAACCATCATCTTTATGACGAAGGTAATCTTCCAATCCTCTTCCAGTAACCATATCTATAGTACCTTTTGATTGGTATCCAAATTCAGAAAATGGTTTCTGGACATCTCCATGGAAATTGCTTATCCCATCGTCGGTGGAAAATTCTTCAAAAGTTTCGTAACCTCCAGAGTAAAGATTTCCACGCGTGGCTTGTCGATTTACGTCTTGATTTCTCTTGTCTCCAAGCCAACCTCTATTTTCCCCTAAGCATATCAAAGTATTGTTAGTTCCCTGTATAACAAAATCAGACGGGCGTTTTGTAAACCTTGGCACAAAAGCGTCTGGAGCTTGTCTGTCCAAGTGAACTGACATACCTTCAATGTGGATGTATTCGTTCAGTATTTCTTTATTTCCCTGAGATAACACTAAGGTCTCAACGCCTTCGAATTCATCGTTTAAAGCCTCAAGTTGATCTGAGTCTAAATTAGGAATATCAATACCTGCAGTCCCATTATTAAACCCGGGTTGAAGAATTATATTTTCATCCAGGATTGCTTTCCTTTCTGCAGCTGTATATTTTGTTAGAGCATTAACCCTACGATCAAAATGAGTGTGGTTTAAATCATCTACTCTCACCCCAGTAGCAGCACGCGCAATGTAGAAAACCTCATCATTTAATTTTCCTGGAATTGGAGGTAGGCAGAGAATAGTTTCTCCTACTCTTAAAGGCATTGACAAATGAGGCGGAAATAAAGGTTTTGCAATAATACACTGTCCGCCCTCGTCAATATCTATTCCGCCGTCAATTAACCGAACCAACAAAGAATTTTGTGGAAGAGTTAAAATATCATCTATGCTTTCAAACGGATCTTTAACAAGGCGGTGGTTAGTTTCATCTTCTTCAAATTCCTCCTTATCTTTTGATTGAAGTAAACCGAGAAGCCTGATCAGCTGATCTGGAGTTTCTTCTTTGCTTAAAAACGTAGGATTATGGATAACTTCAACAATTACCGCATTGTATAAAAGTCTATTTTGCCCGCTTCCTAACGAACCATGCCCTCCAGCGTCTATACTTCCCGGTGAAATTGCCATTATTAATTCCCTATTGCGTTGAACATATCATCTGCGTCTATTCTTTCATTTTTCTCTTGCTCTTTAGAAATCAACTCTGCCAATTTAAGTAATTGATCGTTTGATTTATTCATTCTTTCAATATATTTAGTTAGCAACTGACCAAAAGTAGTATGTTCGGTTGCGGCGCTTCCCATTGTGTTATACAAATTTGTAAACAACATATATGCATTATTTCTATCGACCAAAGCGTTCTCATATATTTCTTTCCAAAGAAACTTTTTCTTATCTTCAGAAGTGGTTATTGAAGCCAATAAATCACTAAAATCTTTTAATTTTTTTTCCATAACCAACCTTAAAATATTTCAAATTTTATATCAGAACCTACAATGTTATTATATTGTTTTCTTATTGATGAAAGAGATAAAGATAATTGCTTTGGCGTTAATCCTGAAATATCTCTTACGTAAACAAAAACAGCTCTCTTATTTAAATAGTCTAATTTTTCAATATTTTCAAACAAAGTAATAATAGCTAAAATACATGCAACGTCATTTTTTCCACAAACTTTTTCTTTAATTTCATAAAGAACATTCATGATTCTGTCTTTTCTTTCAATTAATTCCATATAGTAATCCGGAGGTGGAACCACTTGCGAATTAACATAATCTTCATATTCTTTATTGGAAAAAGATTCTCTATTTTCTATAGAAATATGTCTTGTTTTTTGTTTGTGCCTTTTATTAGAATTGAATATTAACCAATTTTTTGCAACTACATTAAAGTAAGAAAAAGCCTTGGACCCTCTAGATGCGTCAAATTTGTGTAGAGTTTGATACAAAAATGAAACACAATCGTTTTTTAAAACTTCTACATCGTCAAAATTTTTGTAAAAGCCATATATGAATATTAAATTTTCAGCCAGCTTATCTAGGGCTGGCTTAATGCTTTCGTTATACAACTTGTTTCTAAAGTCGTAATCATCATTGTTACAAAATTCCATAATCGCATTCTGAGCTTCCGGGGAGAAGTAAAGAGATTTTGATTTTTTGGTTCTTTTACGACCTCTTTTAGCCATCACTGTCCTCCGTGTTATTTGTCATGACATTGGCAACCATTAGTATTGAATCCCTAGTTGCTTTTATGTCAGAAACTAATCTTTTAATTTGCGGACTATCATATAAAATTGGGGTGTCTATTAATTTTTGAATATTACTGTACCTCTCGTCTAACACATCTAAGCTTTGTTCTATAGCTTCTTGCGTATTTAAAATTATCATTGCAAATTTATAATTATAGTATAATGATAAAATTAAAATTAACGACACTGTAATTAATGAAATAGTTGTAATCATAAGAACCTACAGTTAAATTTGTAAAACATCGTCATAAAGTTTGCTAATTTCTTCAAAAGAATATTTTTCCCTTATTTTTTTAGATAAGTTACTTGCCCATTTTCTTGGTATGGAATCGCCTTTGCTAAATTTTAAAAGTTTTTGTTTAAAATCTTCTTCTTTTGGCATCGCCCATTTTGAATCTTTTACAAAAATTGCATTATCAACTCTTTCGTCTGGAATGTTTGTAAGATCATAATCCAATTTTATGAACTTTCCTAAATTCATAAAATCTAAATGGCCGGACCAATCTGTTGCAATTACCGGTAAGCCTGAAGCTGCAGCTTCCAGTATTGGTAAACCATATCCTTCTCCCTTTGTAGGAGCTAATAGTGCCTTAATTCTTTTATTTTTATACAGTGCAGCAATTTTTTCATTAGACAAATTACCATGTAACAAATGTATTTTTGGATACTCGCCTTGCCTAACTTCATTTACCAATTTAGCAAATAAATTATCGATAAGCCTAAAATCTAACGTGGTATTTTTTCCTCTATTGGTTTTAACAATCAAACCGACATCTTTACGATCTTTAAAAGCTTCGCAAAACCATTTAATTGCATAAAAAGTATTTTTTCTATCTGCGTCTGGGGTTGTCGCTGTTAGTTGTCCCACCAGTAAAAAATTAAATTTAGTATTTAAGTTAAGGTCTATTTCTTCGTTACTATTAGTTATGGAATCATGGAATGATTCTGGGATTACTTTAATTGGAGTATCTATGTTGTTTGAAGTGTTTTCAAAACAAAGCTTTGCATGATTTGATGGAACTATTACCATGTCCATTTTATTAACGCAATTTATCCACTCAGGATTACACCGATCTGTTTCAACCCCAGCGGTAACGCCAATGTTTCTATGAGCAATTGTAGTGTCCCATTCATTAGGGAGTTGTACTTGAATTGAGATATCTGCTTTTCCAGAAATTTGAGTTCCTGATTTGTCCATTATTCTCCCAATCAATCCACCTTCGTCGTCCGGATTTATTTTCCAAGAAGTAATGCCCCAAGGCAACGGCTCAACCTTTATTGTGCAGTTTGGAAAATTGTCCAAAACATAACGCGCTATTTGTCTTGCGTGAACACCATAACCAGATGACGTTAAAAATGGCCCTCTAAGTATTATTTTTTTATTCATATCTTCCCTTAAAAAGTTTTTAACCTAAAATTATCTTTCTTGTTATTTTTAAAATTTTCTATAGTTTCCCAAAGGGTTTCATCCCATCTATCAACAGTATCCTGATAATTAAATTCATCCTCAACATATTTCTTTGCCTTTAACCCTAATGCTTTCCGTTCATTAGGATTCATTTCGTAAATCTTAAAAATTGCTTCAGCTGCGTCTTCAACATTGCAATAGTCTTCATATATATAAGGAACCCCTTGAGACCCAACCAATGTTTGTTGCTTAATATCTAACGCAACACCATTTTCAGATCCGTCGCGATGATCCACAACCTGCCTTGTTAATCCCCCAGTTTTTGAAGCAATAATCGGTGTACCAGCTTGCATAGATTCTAAAGTTCCTAAACCAAAACCTTCTGCGTATGCAAGATTTATACAACAATCGGCAATATTGTGCATTAAATTAATTTGTTCAAAATCAACACGTTGATTTGAAAATAATACGCTATCTGAAATACCTAATTTTTCCGCCATAACCAAAAGGTTCGGGCCTTCTTGATCAAAAGGATCTGTGTGCATTATAAGAGATGCGTCAACGTTCCCTTTTCTTTCTTTTACTTTATCGGTAAACATTTTCCAAGATAGCAAAACATCTCCAGGTCGTTTTCTTCTTGCGTTTCTATTTACCCAAAACAATACAAAATTATCTCTTTTTTGCCAACCCAACATTTTAACTTTTTCTGTCATGATTCGGTCGTCATCCATTTGAAAATATGTATGAGGAGGCAATGAATGCGGTATAAAATTTGTTTTTTCCGGAAAATTTTCCGAACACATTTCGTATGTTAGATGCGAATGACAATTGATTAAATCTGTTGCCTGGTATAATGGGAAGTTAAATTCTGGTGTTGGTCTATTGTCCCATACATGCCACCAAACTATAGGGCATATTTGATGAATCTCATCCTCCATTTCAAAAAGCCATATAAAAAATCTAGGATCAGTAAATAGGAATACGGCATCAGGTTTTTCTGTTGCTAGAGCTACTCTTAACATTTCTGGATTGCCAAACCCATCAATTGGTTTTATAACAAAATCATCGTTAACCGCAATAGTCCTATAGTCTGTATGTTTCATGGCGGCGCCAAACTGCCTAAATGACCATCTTCCTTTTTTAATCATTCCTTCTATTAAATGACGACTTTGAGTACCCACGCCACTTGTGGATAGAGCGTGGTCTGATAACATTAATACTTTGTATTTTTTCATATTTACCTACAATTCTCCGTTTCGTAAAATGAGCAGAACATGCATGATTCCCTATTTTTTAAAAACAATTTATTTTTAGAAACGGTAGAAATCATTGAATTAACTAACTTATCTGCCTTCTGGACAAATTTTGGTCCAACAGATACGCTGATGAGCTCACAAGATTTACCTTCTTTGGCTCCTTTTTTCAAAAGCACAAAGCCACACTTAACATCTGTCAATTTAACGCTGTATTTTAAAGACCAAAATTTCTTGTATAAACCAATTTGAGCTTGAGTTAAGAAATCGCTTCTTTTCCTTCTATCCCAACCTCTAGATGAAGATGTCTTCCAATCTAAAACCCAAATAACTTTTTTTCCTCTTTTATCAATACACCCTAGAACACAATCAATAAATCCTTTAAACTTTATGTCTGTGTTTTTAAGATCCTCATAAAGCATTTCTTCAGCAGATATTAATTCCCATTCTTTAAAATTATCATCTAAAAAATTTACAACATCACTTAAACTTGTTTTTGCCCAACGAACCCAAGTTTCTACATCGTCGTGCTTTTTCGGCTTCCATCCTTGACTTTGTCTAAATCTTGCATTTTCCTCTATTATTTCCAGTGTGTCAAAACCATTTTTTTTCCAAGCAGAACGAATTTGAGATTCCGCTTTCTTAAAATCCATATTTTTTGTTTTTAAGAAATTTTCTATTGCTTCATGAACTATAGTTCCATAATCTAAATGAGGGGATTGCTGATCTGGGAGGAGTTTATCGATGTATATCAATTTGTGACGCCACGGACACTCTCTCCAAGTTTTTACTTCGGAATAACTAACATGAGGTTTATTTGTTGGAAACATATTGTTCTCTTTTCAATATTATAATATATTTTTCTTTATTGTTTACACTTGCCTGTACGGCATTTTTTGACCATCCATAAATGCCAAAGGTTCGATAGATCTACCTGACATTTTTAATTCTTCTTCAGCAACAGTTCGATCACCAAAATACATCATTGATGCAAGATTTTTAAATTTAACTTCAGGCTCCCACCCTAATTTTAATTTAGCTTTTGTAGGATCTCCCAACAAAAGAGGTACTTCATGAGGCCTGAACAACCTTTCGTCTGTTTCGACATTTTGTTTAATAGGTAACCCTGCAATTTTAAAAACTTCGTCTAACCACTCTTTTACGGAGTGGGTTTCCCCAGTTGCGATTACATAATCGTCTGGAGTTGATTGTTGGAGCATTAGCCACATGGCTTTTACGTAATCTCCTGCAAAACCCCAATCCCTTTTAGCTTCTAAGTTTCCTAAATATAGTTTTTCTTGTAACCCTAATTTAATCCTAGCTGCAGCTAAAGTAATTTTTCTTGTAACAAACGTTTCTCCTCTTCTAGGGGATTCGTGATTAAAAAGAATTCCGCTTGATATATGCATATCATAACTTTCCCTATAGTTTCTACAAATGTTGTGAGCAAACACTTTAGCGCAAGCATATGGGGATGCTGGCATCAATGTAGTTAACTCATTTTGAGGATTCTCTGGATTATCGCCGAACATTTCGGATGATGATGCTTGATAAAACCTTATGTCTTTATTAACGTGCCTAATGGCTTCTAAAATTCTTAATGTACCCATTGCGACGGAATCAACAGTTTCAATTGGGACTGCAAAAGAAACTTTTACGTGAGATTGCGCAGCCAAATTGTAAAATTCATTAGGTTCGTATTTTTCTAGCAAACGATACAAAGTTGAAGGATCATGAAGAGAATAATATTCTAATTTAAAATTTTCATTTGAAAATATTCTATCAATTCTTTTAGTAGATAAAAGACTAGTCCTTCTTTTAAGGCCAATTACTTTGTATCCTTTTTCCAACAAGAGTTCAGCAAGATATGATCCGTCTTGCCCTGTTACCCCTGTTAGCATTGCAACTTTATTTTCATTTTTTTCCATATTATTTCCTTAATAGCTATTAATCATTTCTTTTAAATCATATTTTGGTTTCCAATTGAGATCATTAATTGTATCATCAATGTTTGCCAAAGTTTCACTAACTTCTGCTGGTCTTTTTTCAATAAACGCATACGAAGACTTAGGGAGAATCATTTCAGCTAACTCAAGCATTGAATAATTTTTACCAGTCCCAACATTGTATACTTTAAACGAATTTACATTTGATCCCATTGCGCAAATATTTGATTCTACAACATCATCAATATAAGTAAAATCCCTTCTTTGAGTTCCAGGAGAAACTATTGTCATTGGTTTATTGCCTTTTGCTTGTCTTTTAAACAACCCAATAACAGGGGCATAATCGCCTTTAATCGGTTCTCTTGGGCCATATACATTAAAATATCTTAAAACAATACTAGGGAGGTCATAAAGGTCATAATAAAGCTTACATATGTTTTCACCCATATATTTCGATAAAGAATAAGGATTCAAACAATCGGCACCCATACTTGGTGAAAAGGGAGGGAAATTTTTATGGCCATAGAGTGAAGATGTTCCAGAATAGATTATTTTTTTTACATTATTTTGTTTTGACCATTCCAAAACTCTTTGGGTTCCAACTACATTTACTTCAAAGCACGACCCAGGAGATCCAATAGTAGGCTGAATGCGACTACGGGCAGCAAGGTGAAAGACATAATCAACATTGTGGAAAACGCTGCTACAATCGTCTTTAGAAATATCTTTTTCATAATAAACTGCCTGATCGTTATAATAAAATTTTTCATTTTCAGCTGCAGATAGATCATCAATAACTCGAACATCGTGACCAAGTAATATTAATTTATCTACTATGTGGCTTCCTATAAACCCACATCCTCCTGTTACTAAACTAATCTTCACTTACTGCCCTTCCTTTCATTTGTTCCCAGTCTCGGTGCCTGCGGCATTT
>MDTB01175611.1_pt1 | contig 43874 bp, 48 predicted proteins | sample 811161 | NCBI WGS metagenome assembly MDTB01 (sample SAMN05326650, study PRJNA326480) | marine metagenome | isolation source: seawater | place: Mediterranean Sea | collected 2009 | reverse complement strand
CTGCCATTTGAAAATTTTTTAATAAAAATTCAGTATTTGCATGTTCAAAGTTGTATGCTGAAAATTCTTTTTCTGCTTGAAAAAAAACATCTTTATATTTTATACCTGCGTTATTCCAATCTAAATCAAAAACATTTTTTTTTCTTTGCGTAAACATACAAATTCTTTCTAATCCATAGGTTAATTCTACTGATACAGGATTGCATTCAAATCCTGCCATTTGTTGGAAATAAGTAAATTGAGTTATTTCCATTCCATCACACCAAACTTCCCACCCTAGTCCAGCAGCTCCAAGTGTAGGACTTTCCCAATCATCTTCTACAAATCTAATGTCGTGATAATTATAATCTATGCCAACTGATAATAAACTTTTCAAAAAAATATTTTTAATATTTTTTGGTGAAGGTTTAATTAAAACTTGAAATTGATAATAATGCTGTAATCTATTTGGATTTTCTCCATATCTTCCATCAGTTGGTCTTCTTGATGGCTGCACATAAGCTGCTTTCCAAGGTTCTGGGCCTAAAGAACGAAGAGTCGTGGCAGGATGAAATGTTCCAGCTCCAACTTCCATGTCATAAGGTTGTAAAACTACACACCCAAAATTAGCCCAATATTTTTGTAAATTAAGTATAGCGTCTTGAAAGTTAATATGAGTTGTTTTTGATTTTCTTTTATTAGTTTTTTTTGTTTTATTTTTTTTTGACATTAAAAACCATATTTTTGCCAGATTGATTTTTCCTCTATCGTATTAACTAAACTTTCAAAATGATTTGCACTTCCAGATAATTTTTTTCCTAACCAGCTTTTTTGTTTTTCAAATTTTTTAATAATAACGTCTTCCCCATATTTTTGCTGTAATATTTCTTCAACATTTCCAATCCCATCTACTAATCCAAGCTCTTTAGCTTTTTTTCCAGACCAAAACTCTCCTGTAAATATTTCAATCCCTAGTTCTTTTTTAAGTTTTGATGTCCTGCTGTCTTCTACTACTTTTATAAAATCATCATGTAAATCTAATTGTATTTTTTTAAGTCTATCAATATCTTCCTTTTTTTCGTCTACAAAAGGATCTAAAGAGCTTTTATTTTTTCCTGCTGTATAAATTCTTCTTTGAATCCCAATTTTTTTAATCAATTCTTGAAGACCAAAAGAAGCATAAATAACTCCGATTGAACCTACAATTGAGCTAGAATTTGCGTAAATTTCATCCCCTGCACATGCTATCAAGTATCCACCTGACGCCGCAACGTCTTCAGCAAAAACAAAAACTTTTGTATTATTTTTTTTTGCTTGTTTTCTTATGTAACTATAAATTAAATGAGATTGTACAGGTGATCCGCCTGGAGAATTAATTGAGATCGCAACTGCTTTAATTTTTTTTAGAGAAAAAGCCTTTTTAATTATATCTTTTTGTCCTGAAAAATCTAAACCTTGTTTAAATTTTCCTACATTACCAATGACTCCGCTCATTCTTATATGAGCAACAATATTTTTTTTTTTAAAAATCCAGAACATAAAATGATGCTATTTAATATCATATTTTTTTTGTTCTATTTAAAAAATATATATAAAAAATTTAGCTACCTGTGGTTGTATATTTCAGGTGCGACACTTTAATGTAAAAAATAAAACTACTAATATTTTAAATTTTATATACTTATAAAATTATGGGCTCAGTTATTCCTCTCAAAAAAGAAATAAATAATTCATATTTGGAGCTAAAAAATCTTGTCGGAAGTAAATTAGATGCTGTTACTCAACAAATAAAACATAAACTAAATAGTGAAATAAACCTTATTCAAAAAATGACAGACTACCATATGAGTTCTGGGGGGAAAAGAATTAGAGCTTTACTTACACTTGGGTCTGCAAAACTTTGTGGATACGAAGAAGGAAATAGAGATATAAACTTAGCTGCTTGTGTTGAATTGATACATAGTGCAACGCTATTACACGACGATGTGATTGATGACAGTGATCTGAGAAGAGGTATTAAAACTGCTAATTCAGTTTGGGGAAATCAATCCTCTATATTGGTTGGTGATTACTTATTAAGCCGCTGTTTTGAAATGATGGTAGAAGATGGGTCTCAAGAAATATTGAAACTATTATCTTCAACTTCTTCAAGAATTGCACAAGGTGAAGTTTTGCAATTAGAATACAAGGGAGAGATCGATTTACTAGAAGAAACATATTTTAATATTATAAATATGAAAACAGCAGCTTTATTTTCAGCAGCTACTAAAGTTGGTGCATGTCTTGGTAATAAAAGTAAAAAAGAAAAAGATGCATTAGAGTCTTATGGAAAAAATCTTGGTCTAGCATTTCAAATTGCTGATGATGCATTAGATTATTTTTCTACAAAATTAGTTTTTGGTAAAAAAATAGGAAAAGATTTTTATGAAGGTAAAACTACACTTCCTTTAATTATAATCTTTCAAAGAGCAAATAATGAAGAAAGAAATTTTCTTATAGAAATATTTAAAAAAGAAAAAAGAAATGAAGATGATTTTAGTGAAACTTTAGCTTTAATAAATAAATACAAAGCAGTTCAAGCAAGCTTTAAAAGAGCTGAGTATTTTGTAAATGTTTCTCATGATGCTCTTGGAATATTTGAAGATAGTAGAGAGAAAAAAATTTTACAAAATTTAACAGGATTTAGTCTCAATAGATCTTTTTAAGGATACAAAATTTCTTTTTTCCAATTATTAGATACTTTATTATATTTTAATCTTTCATGAATTCTATACTGATCGCCTAACCAAAATTCAATTGATGATGGATTTAAACACCACCCAGACCAATGTTTTGGTCTTGGTAAATTTTTTTCATTTTCATATTTTTTTTTAAATTTTTCAATATCTTTTAAAAAATCTTCTCTTTTATCCATGGCCTTAGATTGATCAGAGGCCCAAGCTCCAATTCTACTTTCATAAGGTCTGCTATTAAAATAATTATCAGCCTCTTCATGGCTAACCTGATTAATATTACCTGAAATCCTTACCTGTCTCTGTAGGCTTTTCCAATGAAAACACATAGCAGCTTTAGGATTGTTTTTAAGGTCAATACTTTTAGGGCTATTTAAATTTGTATAAAACACGAAACCTTTTAGACTTAATCCTTTTAAAAGAACCATTCTAACACTAGGTTCATTATCCTTGTTTGCTGTAGCCAAAGATAACGCATTTGGATCATTAATCTCATTTTTTTCAGCTTCAGACATCCATATTTTAAACAAATCTATAGGGTTTTCTAAGTCTAAAAAAATATGGCTTAAGCCTATTGAGTTTTTTTTATTCATAAAATTGTCAAAATATTCTATATAATACAATCTAATGTCATTTAACACTTTTGGAAAGATATTTCGATTTACAACATGGGGGGAATCTCATGGTCCAGCTATAGGCTGTGTCGTGGATGGCTGTCCACCCAATATTCCACTATCTGAAAAAGACATAATGGTAGATATGAATAGGAGAAGACCTGGTAAATCCAAATTTACATCTCAAAGAAAAGAATCTGATAGTGTCAAAATCTTATCTGGTGTGTTTGAGGGTAAAACAACTGGAACACCAATTTCTATGATTATTTATAATGAAGATGCAAAATCTAGAGATTATGAAAGTATTAAAAATAAATTTAGACCTGGGCATGCTGACTATACTTATTTTTTAAAATATGGAATAAGGGATTACAGAGGTGGGGGAAGGCAATCTGCGAGAGAGACTGCTGCAAGAGTGGCCGCTGGTTCAGTAGCAAGAATAGCTTTAAATAAATTAATAGGAAAAAAATTCAAAATTATTGGTGCTGTAACTCAGCTTGGAATTTTAGGTTGTGATAAAAGTTATTGGAACGAAAAAGAAATCAAAAAAAATCCTTTTTTTTGTCCTGATAAAAAATCTATTAAACTTTGGGAAAAATATTTACTTTCAATTAGAAAAGCTGGATCATCGTGTGGTGCAATAATTGAATTAAGAGCGTACGGTGTGCCCGCTGGTTTGGGTGCCCCCATTTACTCAAAATTAGATTCAGATATAGCAAACGCATTAATGAGTATTAATGCTGTCAAGGGAGTTAATATAGGTGCCGGAATGAATGCTGCTTTTTTAAGTGGAGAGGAAAACTCTGATGAAATTAAAGGAGTGCTCGGTAAAGCAAAATTTAAAACTAATAATGCTGGAGGTATACTTGGTGGAATATCCTCAGGACAAGAAATTATAGTATCCTTTGCAGTAAAACCGACTTCTTCAATTTTAAATAGCAGAGAGACGATTGACAAAAAAGGAAAAAATACTAAAATTTCTGTTAAAGGGAGGCATGACCCATGTGTTGGAATTAGAGCTGTTCCAATCGGAGAAGCTATGATGTCTTGTGTTTTATTAGATCACTATCTGTTAAACCGAGCACAGTGTTCTTAAGAATTGCCTAAAAGATTTACCATCAATACTCCTAAAACAATAAAACATAAACCAATTATTGTATAAAGATTTGGTATTTGATTGTATTTAATAATCCCAACAACAACTGTTACTATGATAGTCAGTCCAGCAAAAGAAGCATATGTAATTCCCATTGGGATAATCTTCATAACTAAAGATAAAGTGTACATACATAAAACGATTGTGATTGCTGTAATTACACTAGGAATTGCTAGGGTAAATCCATCTGAACTTTTTGCAAAACTATTTGAAGTAACCCCCAAAATAACTGCAAGTACTAAAATTAAATATGATGATGTTGCATTCATAAATTTAATAATCTTTTTTATTTTAAATATTAATATAGTTAGCTAAATTTTTTATTAATTGGTATCACTATATTAGATTTTAGAGCATCAATAGCTTTTTGTTCAATTGTTTTTGCGTCTAGACCTGCAATCTTATACATATTTTCAGGAGTGTCTTGATCAATAAATTGATCTGGTAAAATCATTGATCTTATCTTTAAGCCTTTATCAAATATACCTCTTTCTGAAAGCATCTGAAATACATGTGAGCCAAACCCCCCTATAGAGCCTTCTTCAATTGTTATTAAAACTTCATGATTCAAACAAATATCTATAATTAATTTTTGGTCTAATGGTTTTGCAAATTTAGCATCAACGACTGTAGTTGAAATACCTTTATTATCCAGTTCTTTTGCAGCTTTTAAGCATTCTTGTAATCTTCCTCCAAAACTTAATAAAGCAACCTTTTTTCCTTCTTTAATAATTTCACCTTTACCTATTTCTAAAATTTCACTAATGCTTGGTAATTCTACTCCAATTCCGTTGCCTCTTGGATACCTAAATGCAGACGGTCTATCATTAATACTTACTGATGTGTTAATCATTTTAACCAATTCAGCTTCATTACTAGCTGCCATTACTATAAAGTTTGGCAAAGTAGATAAGTAAGTAATATCAAAAGAACCAGCATGAGTTGGTCCATCAGCTCCAACTAAACCTGCTCTATCGATCGCAAATCTAACTGGTAGGGATTGTATAGCAACGTCATGAACTACTTGGTCATATGCTCTTTGAAGAAAAGTAGAATAAATCGCAGCAAATGGTTTATATCCTTCTGTTGCCATACCAGCTGCAAAAGTTACCGCATGTTGTTCTGCAATACCAACATCAAACATTCGGTCAGGAAAATTTTTACCAAATATATCCATGCCTGTTCCTGAAGGCATAGCACCAGTAATTCCTACAATTTTTGTATCTTTTTCAGCATGTTTAATTAAAGTATTAGCAAAAACTTTGGTATAGGGCAAAGTACTTGATTTTGATTTTGACTGTTCACCTGTAATGACATTAAATTTTGTTACTCCATGATATTTATCACCTGAATCTTCTGCAGGCTTATATCCTTTACCTTTTTTTGTGCAAGCATGTATTAGTATTGGTCCTTTGTAATTAGAGTTTTTTACATTTTTAAAAACTGATATTAAACTATCTAGATCGTGCCCATCTATAGGCCCGATATAATTAAAACCTAGCTGGTTAAACAATGTACCACCAGAAATTTTATCCCTAAAAAAATCTTCTGGCTTCGTATCCTTATCTTTGAATCTTTTTAAAAAAGCAGATGTAATTAATTTAAAAGTTTCTCTAAAACTAAAAGAAGTTTTTCCAGATAATAATCTTGACAAATAAGAGCTCATTGCCCCGACCGGACTAGAAATTGACATATCATTATCATTTAAAATAACAATTAATTTTGATTTCATAGCCCCAGCATTATTCATCGCTTCATAGGCCATTCCAGCACTCATTGCTCCATCTCCAATCACTGCAATAACATGATTTGAATCTTTAGAAAGTTTTTTTGCTACTGACATTCCTAGTGTAGATGAAATAGATGTTGAGCTATGAGCTGCTCCAAAAGGATCGTATTCACTTTCAGACCTTTTTGTAAAACCTGAGAGTCCCCCGCCTTTTCTTAAGGTTCTAATTTCATTTCTTCTTCCAGTTATTATTTTATGTGGATAAGCCTGATGTCCTACATCCCAAACCAATTTATCTTTTGGGGTATCAAAAACATAATGAAGAGCTACAGTAAGTTCAACTACACCAAGTCCTGCCCCTAAATGCCCACCAGTTACAGAAACGACATCCACCAATTCTTCTCTTAGTTCTTTAGAAAATTGTCCCAGTTCTTTCTGTTTCAACTTTCTAAGGTCTGAAGGATATCTAACTTTGTCTAATAAATTTTTAATTTCCATTAAAATTCTCTATTTAAAATAAAATTAATCGAACTTACTAAATGATTGGATTTTATTCCATATTTTTTTAATCTATTTATTATATTTTTTTTCAAATCATTTGCAAAGTTGAGAGTTTTTGAGTAACCCATTAAATTAATAAGAGTTGCCTTGCCTTTTTTCTTATCGCTTTTTGTGGGTTTACCTAAAACTTTGGTATTACCCTTATAATCTAATAAATCATCGGCTAACTGAAAAAGTAATCCAATATCTAATCCTATTTTTTTAAATAGATTTCTGGTTTTTTTATCTTTTTGTTTAATTATTGTAGGGCTTTCACAACAAAAACTAAATAACTCACCGGTTTTTTTATTTTGCATATCTATAATTTTTTTGAAAGATTTTTTTTTATTTTCAAAATTTAAGTCTGAAAACTGACCTCCTGCTATACCAGAATGTCCCGAGCAGTTAGATAATAAATTTATTAATTGCACTTTGATATTATTGCTTAGTTTTAAATTTTTGCTAGATAAGATTTCAAAAGCAAGAGTTAACAAAGAGTTACCTGCCAGTATAGCAGTAAACTCATTAAATTTTTTATGAACAGTTAGCTTTCCTCTTCTTAATTCATCGTTATCCATAGCTGGCAAATCATCATGTATTAATGAATATGCATGAATACATTCTACCGCTGCACTAATCATGATTAATTCTTTTTGATTAATATTAAATATCTTTCCAGTATAAAATATTATTGCAGCTCTAAATCTTTTTCCACCAGAAAATATACCGTACCTTATGGGATTCATTAGATAAGAGTTTTTTTTCTGTGAAGATAAAAAAGCTTTTAAAAACTTATCAACCTTTTTTGCAATTTTATTAAGATCTTTTAAATATTTTTTATTTTCATTACTTCTTGTTTTCATAAACAATTTTACCGTTTTTATCTAAAGTTATACTGTTTATATCTGAAGCAGTTTTTTTAAATCTTTTTTGAATATAATTGTTCAATTCAACCATCTTGTTATATTTGTCTGTTGATTCCTTGAGGTTAGTTTTGGTGTCCTCTAATTCATTTATTATACTTTCAATTTCCTTTTTTGCTTCATTTATTGATTTAATATCTTTATCAGCTGGTATCTTTTTTGATTTCATAATATATGCATATATTAATAAATTTATGAAAAATATCTATTTAAATATATATAAACCTAGTATGGCGAATATTATAAGGTCAAAAAAGAACATCGAAAATAATAATTTAGTTGGGATTCCAACGGAAACTGTTTATGGGCTTGCAGGAAATGCTTATTCTGATAAAGCAATAAAGAAAATATTTAAATTAAAAAAAAGACCTAATTTTAATCCACTTATAATTCATTTCAAAGATATTCATGATATAAAAAAAGATATTATAATCAATAAGGAATTTAAAAAACTTTATAAAGTTTTTTGCCCAGGTCCAATTACTTTTATATTAAAGAAAAAAAAAAATTCAAAGATTTCCAAAATAGCTACTTCAGGAAAAAAAACTGTTGCTATTAGAGTTCCCAGTCACAAAATTACACGATCTTTACTTTCACAAATAAAAGTTCCCTTAGCAGCACCTAGTGCAAATGTTGCTTCCAGATTAAGCCCCACTTCAGCAGAAGATGTTGTTGATGAGTTTAAAAATAAATTAAAATTTATTCTTGATGGAGGCAAATGTAAAATTGGCATTGAGTCAACAATAATAGACTTGACTGATAAACCTAAAATATTAAGAACTGGTTTTATAACAGCTAAAAAAATATACAAAATACTGGGTAAGAAAATTTTTGTAGAAAAAAAACCCAAAACTATCAAGAGCCCTGGTCAATTAAATTTACATTATTCTCCAGGAATACCAGTTTATGTTAACAAAATCAGTCCAAAAAGAGGTGGGGCATTTATAACTTTTGGTAAAAAATTTAAAAATGGTAGTAACTATTTTAATTTAAGTAAAAAAAGTAACTTAAAAGAAGCAGCAAATAATTTATACAAAACTATGAGGACTATTAAAAAATCAAAATTTAAATCAATATCAGTTTGCAAGATACCTAACTCAGGTTTGGGTGTTGCGATTAATGATAGGTTAAAAAAAGCAGCTAACAAATGAATAATATAGCCATTGATATAAATAATCTAAGTAAAAAATATAAAAATACTTTAGCAGTAAAAAATATTAATTTTAAGATTAATAAAGGATCTATAATTGGCCTCTTGGGTCCTAACGGTTGTGGGAAATCAACTACGATTGGCATGATGCTTGGTCTAATAAAACCTTCTTCAGGAAATGTAATAATACACAATCAAAATATTGAATATAACAGAACAGATTTATTACAAAAAATGAATTTTATTTCTCCATATATTGAATTACCAAAAAAATTAACTATTGAGGAAAATCTTCAAGTATTTGGAAGAATGTACGGTATACAAAATTTAAAAGAAAAGATTATTGAAATAATGGAGAAGCTAAATTTAATTGATTTAAAAAAAAGAAAAACTGGAGAGTTGTCATCAGGTCAAAAAAATAGAGTTTCTTTAGCTAAGGCTCTAATTAATGATCCTGAAATACTTTTGTTAGATGAGCCTACTGCAAGTCTTGATCCTGATGTAGGTGATTATGTTAGAAGTGTTATCGAAAACTTTGCATCTAATAATAAAAAAACTATTTTAATTGCTTCTCATAATATGAATGAAGTTGAAAGATTGTGCAGTGAGGTGATGATGATGAAAAATGGAGAGATAATTGATAGAGGAAAAAGTAAAGATTTAATTATTAAACATGGAAGAGAAAATTTAGAAGAAGTATTTTTAAAAATTGTTAGGGAAAAAAATGAAATTTTATAGAATTTACGCTTTATTTCTAAGGCACTTATATCTTATTAAAAGCTCTTTTCCAAGATTATTAGATTTAATCTATTGGCCAACTATTCAAATTATACTTTGGGGTTTCATTTCAAAGTTTTTTACTATGCATAGTGACTTTTATAATCACACTGCTGGTATAATTTTAAGCGCAGCTATACTTTATGATTTTTTATTTAGATCTAGCATAAGTTTTAATATGTTATTTTTAGAAGAAATTTGGAGTAGAAATTTTACAAACTTGTTTATTGCGCCTCTAAAAGTTAGTGAAATTATAACCTCTCTAACAGCAACAGCTTTAATTAGAACTTTAATTGGAATAATTCCAGCCGTTTTACTTGTGTTCCCTTTTTTTGGAGTTTCCTTGTTAAATCTAGGACCAACTTTAGGTCTACTTTTATTTAGCCTTTATATGTTTGGAATTACATTGGGATTACTTGTGGTATCAGGGCTACTTAGATATGGGCCAGCTTTTGAAAATGTAGCTTGGTCATCATTATTTCTTTTAGCTCCACTTGGGTGTATTTATTATCCACTTTCTATATTGCCTGATTGGCTACAAGTTTTAGCTAAAGCTTTACCTTTGGTTTATATTTTTGAGGAAGTAAGATCGATTTTATTAAATAATATAGTAAATTATAAAAATATAGCGTCAGCTTTAATACTTAATTTAACTTATTTTACTTTATCTATTTTTGTGTTTTATTCTGCTTTTTCTGAAGCAAGGAAAAAAGGTACTTTAATGAATGTTGGAGAATAAATTAATGGTGCGGCGTGTAAGACTCGAACTCACAACCTCTGCGTCCGAAGCGCAGCGCTCTATCCAATTGAAGCTAACGCCGCTATAATTAATCTACAAAACAACTTTAAACTATTTCATTTAATTTTAAAATATTTTAAACAATAAAAACAACTTAAATTAAACAGTATAAAAGCTATTGTTAAAATACTTGTTGTGATATAAAAATTAAAAAATGTATAGCAAATTTGGTCAATTTATAGAAGGTAAGTGGCAATCTTCAGAAAAAAAAGAAACTTATGATGTAATAAATCCTGCTACTGAAGAAGTAATAGGTAAGGCATCCAAAGCTTCATCAGTTGATGTTGAGAAAGCTTTAAAATCTGCAAAGAATGGTTTTGAGCTTTGGAAAAAAGTTTCTCCTTGGGAAAGGGCAAATATTATTAAAAAAATTGCTGATTTGATAAGAAAAAAAAATGATAAACTAGCAAAATGGATGACTTTAGAAACTGGCAAACCTATGTCAGAATCTTTAGCTGAAGTAAGTGGTACTGCAGATATTTTTGAATGGAATGCAGAAGAAACAAAAAGAATTTATGGTCAAACTGTACAAAGTAGATTTAATGATACAAGAGTTATAATAAATTATGAGCCAGTTGGTGTGGTTGCGGCTTTATCTCCATGGAACTTTCCGTTGATTCTAGCTGCTAGAAAAATTTCAACCGCATTAGCGGCTGGATGTTCAGTAATTTGTAAACCAGATATTATAACACCTGGTACAGTTATGGAATTAGTTGATATCGTTAATCAATGTGGTGTACCCCCAGGAACTGTAAATTTATTATCTGGTGATCCAGCTTCAATTGCATCTCAATTAATCTCTTCAGATATAATTAAAAAAATTTCTTTAACAGGCTCTACTAGAGTTGGAAAAATAATTTTAAAACAAGCAGCAGAAAAAATTCAAAGAGTTACTATGGAATTAAGTGGTCATGCACCATTTATTGTTTATGAAGATGCTAATATTGAAAAAGCTACAGATATTGCCATTGCAGCTAAGTATAGGAATAATGGACAAGTTTGTATTTCTCCAAGTCGATTTTACATACATGAAAGCAAAAAAGATGAGTTTGTAAAATCTTTTGTAGACAAAACTTTGAAACTCAAGATAGGAAATGGTATGGACGCAAATGTCCAATTAGGACCTATTACAACAAAAAAAAGACTTGAAGAAATAGAGAAGCTAGTTGAAATAACTAAAAAAGAAGGTGCCAAAGTTTTGTGTGGAGGAAAAAGACCGTCTGGATTTAATAAAGGTTATTTTTATGAGCCTACAGTTTTTGATGATGTTAAAGATAACTTTACAATTATGACTGAAGAACCATTTGGTCCCTTAACCCCAATACTAAAATTTAAAAATTTTGATGAAGTTATTAAAAAAGCAAATGACCAAGTAGCTGGCTTAGCTAGTTATGTTTGTACTGGATCTATAGAACTAGCAACTAAAACTTCTGAATCATTAGAAACTGGAATGGTTGCTATAAACACACCTTTTATTTCAAATGCTGAAACACCATTTGGTGGCATTAAACAAAGTGGATATGGAAGAGAAGGTGGTTCAATGGGAATAAAAGATTATTTAAATATTAAATATACTCATTTAGGAATTACTAACTAAATTTTAATTTAATATAAAATATAGTTTATCATTCAAACTAGTTAGCAAAATAATTGCTACTTAATGTAGGTAAAATTAAAAATGCAATATAATTCACAAAATTTCTTAGTAACAAAAAAATATGCTGGTTATAGATTAGATGTTTATTTAAAATCAGTTGTTGAAAAAATTAGTAGAACTAAATTAAAAGATTTAATTATAAATGGTAATATAAAATTAAATGGGAAGAATACTTTAGACCCAGATAAAAAAGTAAAAGAAAAAGATAAATTATCTGTTAGTTTTCCCAAACCTCAAGAAACAAAAATTATAGCTTACAACCTCCCACTTGAAATTATTTATGAAGATGAGGATGTAATTTTAATTAACAAACCTTCAGGAATGGTCGTTCATCCAGGTGCAGGAAATAAAAATAAAACACTTGTTAATGCTCTTCTATATTATTGTAAAAAAAACTTATCAGAAATTGGTGGAAAATTAAGACCTGGAATTGTCCACAGAATTGATAAAGATACTAGTGGATTACTTATTGTTGCTAAGAATGATTTTTCTCATATAAGCCTATCAAAACAATTTAGTGATCATTCAATTGATAGAACATATGAAGCTTTAGTATGGGGATATTTAAAACCTTTAAAAGGTTTTGTTAATCAAAAAATTTCAAGAAGCAATAGAAATAGGCAACTAATGACGGTAACCCAAACTAAAGGGAAAAGAGCAGTTACAAATTATAAAACTATAAATGTATTTAGAAAAAAAGATATTCCAACTATAAGTCATATAGAATGTAATTTAGAAACTGGAAGAACACACCAAATAAGAGTGCACATGTCTTTTAAAGGAAATCCAATAATTGGAGATAAATCTTATGGTAAAAATAAAAAGGTATCTAAAAATGTAAATCTAGATTTAAAAAATAATTTATCAAATTTTAATAGACAGGCCCTTCATGCAAAAAGTTTAGGCTTTATACATCCAAGAAATGGGAAAAAATTATTTTTTTCAGTTTCAAGACCTAAAGATTTTGAAATATTGTTAAAAAAACTTAAAAAATACAGTAAATAGCTGTCTTGATTTTGCTGCAATTAGATAATACATACCAATATACAGATTATGACAACTAAAACATTTAATGCTAATTTGCCAAGTATTTCAGATGAAGCAAGTTTATCTAAATACTTAATACAAATTAAAAAATTTCCAATGCTTAATGCTGAAGAAGAATATCAGTTAGCAAAAAATTGGAAAGATAGAGGAGATTTAAAATCTGCTCACAAATTAGTAACTAGTCACTTAAGATTGGTTGCTAAGATTGCAATGGGATATAGAGGTTATGGACTACCAGTAACTGAACTAGTTTCTGAAGGAAATGTTGGTTTAATGAAAGCAGTAAAAAAATTTGATCCTGAAAAGGGTTTCCGCTTAGCTACTTATGCCATGTGGTGGATTAAAGCTTCAATACAAGAGTATGTGCTTAGATCTTGGAGTTTGGTAAAAATGGGAACTACTACAGCCCAAAAAAAACTTTTTTTTAATTTAAAAAAAATTAAAAATCAATTAGCTCCAACTAGTGAAGGGGATTTAAGTCCAGAACAAGTAAATGAAATATCTAAAAGACTAGAAGTTAAAAAAGATGAAGTTGTTTCTATGAACAGAAGAATGGCTGGAAATGAAAAATCTTTAAATGTTACATACGATAATAGTAATACAGAGTGGCAAGATTGGATTACAAATGATGAATTAGACCAAGAACTTCGTTTAGCTCAACAACAAGAACTTGATGAAAGAAAAGATCTAATGACAGATGCAATGAATATTTTGAATGATAGAGAAAAAGAAATTTTAAAAGAAAGAAAATTAAACGATGAACCAGCTACTCTTGATGATCTAAGTAAAAAATTTAAAGTAAGCAGAGAAAGAATTAGACAAATAGAGATTAAGGCTTTTGAAAAATTACAAAAAGCAATGTTAAATGCAGCAAACTCAAGAAATTTACTTCCAAAAAATTAATAATTTTATCTGTTATAATTCTATTTATTAAAAGGGTCTTCTAATAAAATTGTATCATCTCTTTCAGGGCTAGTAGAGATACTAGAAATTTTAGCTCCAATAAAATCTTCAATTGCGTGAATATAATTTTTTGCATTATCTGGAAGATCTCGCATATTTCTAATTCCTTGAGTTTTTTGCTTCCACCCAGGAAAGTTTTTATAAATTGGTTTGACCTTTAATTGGTCATCAACCGCAGCAGGAAGGTAATCCACCTCTTCTCCATTAACTTCATACTTTACACACATTTTAATTTCATCTAACTCATCTAAAACATCTAGTTTTGTAAGAGCTATTCCATCTATTCCAGAAATTTTTATAGTTTGTCTTACTAATACTCCATCAAACCAACCACATCTTCTTTTTCTGCTCGTAACAGTGCCAAATTCTTTCCCTCTCACTCCTAAAATTTCACCTATTTTATCTTTAAGCTCTGTGGGAAAAGGGCCCTCACCAACTCTAGTAGTATAAGCTTTTGTGATCCCTAATACATAATTTATTGTATTGGGACCACAACCAGTGCCTGTTGCAGCAGAAGAAGCTACCGTATTTGAAGAGGTCACAAAAGGATATGTTCCATGATCAACATCTAATAAAATTCCTTGTGCACCCTCAAATAATATTTTTTTTCTCTTAGATTTGAATTCATCTATTTTTTTCCAGACTGGTTTTGAATACTTAAGTATTTCAGGTGCTATCTTTAATAAATCTTCTTTTAATTTATTTTTTTCAAAAATTTTTTTTCCTAAACCTTTTCGTATGGCATTATGATGGATAAGCGCAGCTTCTAATCTGCTATCTAAATTATTTTCTGATATTAAATCCATAACTCTGATAGACCTTCTTCCTACTTTATCTTCATAAGCGGGTCCTATACCCCTTCTAGTAGTTCCAATTTTAGATTTTCCAGCTGCGTCTTCTCTGATAGCATCCATTTCTTGATGAAATGGGAGAATAAGACTAGCAGTTTCTGCTAAAATTAAATTATTCTCATCAACAGCAATACCTTTGGATTTTATTTCTTTTATCTCTTCGAGAAGTGCCCATGGGTCTACTACAACACCATTTCCTATTACTGAAATTTTATTTTTTCTCACTATACCTGATGGTAGTAATCTTAACTTATAAGTAATTCCATCTACAACCAAAGTATGCCCTGCATTGTGACCTCCTTGGAATCGAACAATAATATCTGCTTCCCTTGAAAGCCAATCAACAATTTTGCCTTTACCTTCATCCCCCCATTGAGAACCCACTACCACTACATTGTTTTTCATTATTTAAATTTTTTATTTATTTTTATTGAATTTAAATGGTTTATTGGACCATGGCCTTTACCGTAGTTTAGGTTAAATCCTATTGCCTGGTTAACATATTTAATTCCTAGCTCACAGGATTTCTTTAAAAGTTTTCCACATGATAAATAAGTAGCTATAGCGCTAGATAAAGTACAGCCAGTTCCATGCGTATTTTTAGTTGTATATTTCTTATTTTTAAAAATTTTAATCTCTTTTTTATTGACCAAAACATCATTAATTATTTTAGATTTTAAATGACCTCCTTTAATCAAAACATTTTTTGCCCCAAAATTAATTAATTTATTAGCTGAAAAGATCATATCTTCAATGTTATTAATTTTAGTTCCTGATAGGATTTCTGCCTCAGGAATATTTGGAGTAATTAAAAAAACTTTTTTTAATAATTTTGTTTTAATAAGTTTTATTGCGTTATTATCAATCAATTTTGCACCACCTTTTGCTACCATTACTGGATCTAATACAATTTTAGAAACTTTAATTTTGTTTAATGAATGAGTTACTGCTTCAATTGTTTTAATTGAATGTAGCATGCCAATTTTAATAGCATCAGGTTTTATATCTTTGCTGGTAAATATAATTTGACTAAAAATTTCCTTTGGACTTATAGATACGATAGATTTTACCCCAGTAGTATTTTGAGTAGTTACAGCTGTAATTGCAGTCATGACATAAGAGCCTAAGGCAGTTACAGTTTTTATATCTGCTTGTATGCCAGCCCCTCCTGAAGAATCTGAACCAGCAATTATTAAGACTTTTGATTTTGGTTTCAATTTTTTCCTACGAATATTTATTTATAATATTTTTAATATTAATAATTGTGCTTTTTAACAAATCTAAATTATTGGATTCACCCATTATACGAATTATGGGTTCAGTTCCAGATTTTCTAACTAATATTCTTCCATGTTTTGAAATTTTTTTTTCAGCTAATTTAATCATTTTTTGAATCATCTTATTTTTTAAAATTTCTTTATCTTTTACATTAAGGTTTAGTAAAATTTGAGGAACTGGTTTAAATAAATTTAAGGCCTTACTAGGTTTTTTATTTAATTTTTTTAAAATAAAAAGAACTTCCAAAGCAACTAAAATTCCATCTCCTGTCGTTGCTTTATCTCCTAATATTATATGTCCAGATTGTTCTCCACCTAAATTATACTTTAGTTTACCCATTTTTTCTTTAACGTATCTATCTCCAACTTTAGTCCTAATAAAACTTATATTTTTTTCTTTTATAAAATTTTCTAAACCAAGGTTAGACATATGTGTGGATATAACTCCTCCTTTTAAAATTTTTTTATATTTCCATCTGCTTGCTATAAAAGCAATAATCTGATCTCCATCAACTATATTTCCTCTTTCATCACAAATTATTATTCGGTCAGCATCTCCATCAAGTGCAATTCCTATATCAGCTTTATTAGCTAAAACAGCTTTTTGCATTTTGTGTGTTTTTGTTGACCCACAATCTTTATTAACATTTAAACCATTGGGAGATATACCGATTGAAACCACTTCTGCCCCAAGCTCTGAAAATAATTTTGGACCTGCTTTATACCCTGCTCCATTTGCACAATCTAAAACTATCTTCATTCCCTTTAAATTAAAATTATCTGTAAAATTACCTTTTAAAATTTCTATATATCTCGCATTAGCATCTTCTAGTCTTTTTGCTCTTCCAAGCTCCTCGGGTTTTACTAGATATTTTGTTAAATTTTGATCAATAAGTTTTTCAATTTTTTGCTCAACATTGTCAGAAAGTTTTAGACCATCAGGTCCAAAAAGTTTTATACCATTATCAGAATGCAAGTTATGTGATGCCGTAATCATAATTCCAAGATCGGCTTTCATTGATTTTGTTAACATAGCTAAACCATTTGAAGGAAGTGGCCCTAAAAGAAAAACATTTATACCTGTTGATATTAGGCCTGATACTAAAGCTGGTTCCAACATATAACCAGATAGTCGTGTGTCTTTTGCTATAACTGCTCTTTTTTTTTTGTTTAGTTTTAAAATAAGCACCAGCAGCTAAACCAAATTTAAAAAAACTATTACCAGTTATATTATTATTATTTACTCTTCCTCTTATTCCGTCTGTTCCAAAATATTTATTTTTCATTAGTCAATTATATTTAAAAAATTTTTATAAACTAAGATTCCTTGCTTTGCTTCTTTAACATCGTGAACTCTAAATATCTGAACTCCTTGAGAAAGTCCATAAATTACTGATGATATTGTGCCTCCAGTTCTTAAATTGGTATCAAATTTTGTTACTATATGTTTTATAAAACTTTTTCTTGAAGTACCTAATAAAAGTGGACAGCCCAAACTATGAAATAGAGAAATTTTAGAAATCAATCTAAGATTATGTTCTAAATTTTTTCCAAATCCAATACCAGGGTCTAAAATAATATTTTTTTTATTAAATTTTCTTTTTGAAAAAAAGTTAATCTTTTCTTCAAAATAATCATAAATATCTAATAATACATCATTATACTTTGGATTTTTTTGCATATCTGAGGGTTTGCCTTGTGAGTGGTTGATGATTATAAAAGGTTTCTTTTTACAAATAATTTTATAAGAAGATTTATCAAAATTAAATCCTGACACATCGTTAATTATATCTGCTCCTTGTTTAATACTATTTTTCATAACCAGTGATTTTCTAGTATCAATAGATAAAATTATTTTTTTTCTATATTTCTTAATTTTTTTAATTACTGGGCCAATTCTTCCCCATTCTTTAGTAGAATTAATTTCTTTTGAACCTGGCCTTGTAGATTCTCCTCCTATATCGATAATTGATGCACCTTCTTTTGTCATCAAAAGAGCTTTTTTGTAAGCATCAATTTTATTAAAATATTGCCCTCCATCAGAGAAACTATCTGGGGTTACATTAAGTATCCCCATGACTGAAGGTTCACTAAAATTTAATGATAAAATTTTTTTCTTTTTAGAGGTTAATTGTATTAAATCTTTCTTAATTTGTTTTTTAATTTGCTTATCTAGATTTTTAATTTGTGAGATTTTAAAATATTTTCTTTTGGTTTTGCCTCTATTTTTTCTTTGAATTAATTCAATTGTATTAAAGCCTATATTTTTTAAACCATTTAAAGGTAAACATTTTTTTTGTTTAATTAAAGCTCTGGCTTGAAGACCATAAAAAAAATTACACGCTCTTGTGTAATATGTTCGCATTTAAGAATTTTAAGCTGGCTTAGGTTTTAAACCCATTGAGCCTAAAGCTGAAGAGCTGTCAGAATCTTTATCAATATCATCATCTTTTGCTCTAACCGGTTGTATATTATTTACAAGTAAATTTTTAATTTCCTCACCGCTTAAAGTTTCATAAACAAGCAAAGCTTTAGCTAATTTGTGTAAATCATCTATTTTATCTGAAAGAATTTTTTTTGCTTTCTGGTAGCCATCATCTACAATTTTCTTTATCTCGGCATCAACTTTTTTTGCAGTTTCCTCAGACATGTGTTGATGTCTAGCAACTGATCTTCCAAGAAATATCTCTTCTTCATTTTCGCCATATTCCATTGGTCCAAGAGCCTCACTCATGCCGTACTGGGTAACCATAGCTCTAGCAAGTTTAGTGGCTTGACTAATATCAGAGCCTGCGCCTCCTCCTGCTCCTGTTGATATATTGTCTTTTCCAAAAATAAGTTCTTCTCCTACTCTGCCTCCAAAACAAACTGCCATTCTAGCTTTTAATTCTTTTATAGAATGACCATGTTTATCTTTTTCCGGAAGATTCATTACCATACCTAAAGCTCTGCCTCTTGGAATAATTGTTGCTTTATGGATAGGGTCAGAATGATCTAAATTAAACGAAACAATTGCATGACCTCCTTCGTGATATGCTATAAGTTTCTTTTCATCTTCAGTCATTACCATTGATCTTCTTTCAGCCCCCATCATTACTTTATCTTTAGCTTCTTCAATGTCAGACATTGTTACAATACGTTTATTTTTTCTTGCTGCCAGCAACGCTGACTCATTACATAAATTTGCTAAATCTGCCCCAGAAAAACCTGGTGTTCCTCTTGCAATAGTTCTTAATTTTACGTCAGGTCCAATTTTGATTTTTTTTACATGAACCTTAAGTATTGCTTCTCTTCCTATAATATCTGGATTTGAAACAACAACTTGTCTATCAAACCTTCCAGGTCTTAGTAAAGCTGGGTCTAATACATCTGGTCTGTTAGTAGCTGCTATTACAATAACACCTTCGTTTGTCTCAAAACCATCCATCTCAACAAGTAATTGATTTAATGTTTGTTCTCTTTCATCATTTCCACCACCCAAACCAGCACCCCTACTTCTTCCAACAGCATCAATTTCATCAATAAAAATTATACAAGGTGCATTTTTTTTACCTTGTTCCATCATGTCTCTTACTCTAGAAGCTCCCACTCCTACAAACATTTCAACAAAGTCTGAGCCAGATATTGTAAAGAAAGGAACATTTGCTTCACCAGCTATAGCTCTTGCTAATAAAGTTTTTCCAGTTCCTGGAGGTCCTATTAAAAGGGCACCTCTTGGAATTTTTCCACCAAGTCTTCTAAACTTTCTTGGATCTTTTAAAAATTCTACTATTTCTTCTACTTCTTCTTTCGCTTCATCTATCCCAGCGACATCATTGAATGTAACTTTTCCTCTAGCTTCTGAAAGTAGTTTTGCTTTAGATCTTCCAAAGCCCATTGCCCCACCTTTTCCTCCTTGCATCTGTCTCATAAAAAATATCCAGACTGCAATTAATAAAAGCATTGGAAACCAAGATAGCAGTATTCCAAACAACGATGGCATTTTATCTTCCACTGGTGAAGCTGTAATGCTTACACCTTTGTCAGTTAATCTTTGTACTAGGTTAGGATCGTCAGGAACATAAGTTGTAAATGTTTCTCCATTAGCCTTTAAACCACTTAAGTTCTTTCCTTGAATTTCTACTTGAACAATTCTACCGTTCTCAACTTCATCTATAAATTGAGAGAAAGAAATTTTATTTTTCGTAGCTACATTCTTTGGGTTTTGAAATAGTTGAAAAAGACCTAAAACCAAGGCTACTATAACTGCCCACATTAATAAATTTTTATAGTTCATAAATATATGTATTTAAGATAATGATTATTTAAAAATTAACAAGTGTCCTTTTTGCGTCAAAAGGTCTTGAATTATCTAAAGTTTTAAATAATTAGGATGATTTACTCATTAATTTTTTTTATTTTTAGTAATAATTATAAAATCTTGTTTTTTTTGAATTAGACAATTTCCTAAGGAGCTTTTTTTAAAATTTACCTTTTTTAGACTATTAATTAATCTAGAAATTTTAGTTGATCTAGGAGGGTAATAAGTTCCACTTACAGATACAAATATTTCAGAAAAGCATCTAAATGTAATCTCCTCAGATTCATCTAAAATTAAATTAATACTAATAATGCAGCTATAATTTTTTATATATTTAACATGTTTTTTTAATGCCAAATTCTTATAAAACTCTAATGCTTTTTTTGCTTTTTTAAGATTATTTATTGTATTTAATATTCTGTTAATTTTAAAACCATCGAGCTCTAATGATCTTCTTAAGTTTCTAATTCTTACTCTTAAAAAGTTTTTATTTTCATTAGCTGGATCATTTATATAATCCTTAAATATAGTAGATGCCACATATTTTAAATCATCTTTATTTACTTTTAAAAGTGGTCTAATAATTTTAAGATTATTATTAAAACTAATAACTTCAGACATAGAAGAAAGTCCATTAATACCACTTCCTCTGGTTAGCCTAATTAAAAAAGTTTCTATTTGATCATCTTGATGATGAGCGGTTAGCAAAAAAGGTATTCTATTCTTTGTGCACTCTTTTTCAATTAATGAATATCTCATTAATCTTGCTTTAGATTGAATATTGCTAAAAGGAATAGAGCCTTTCCAAGTTAAAATTTTTGCATTTATTCCTTTTTTTTTTAAAATTTTTTTAGCATTTGTTGATTCTTTCGAAGAATCTTTTTTGATTTTATGATCAACTATAAAAAAAAATACTTTATTCTTAAATTCTTTTTGATATTTTGCACTAAAATACGCTAAAGACAAACTGTCAGATCCACCTGAGACTCCAACTGCAAACTTATTTAATTTAATATGTTTGTTTAGTTTAGATTTAAAAACTTTATATATTTTATTAATCTTAATATTTTTGACAAAAGTTTTTCTAACTACTTTGTTTGATGCACTCGTATTTTTTCTTTTCATATTCAGCTTTTAAAAGTACTGACTGTTTCGCTTTTGGATATTGTTTGCTTACACCAGTTATCATAGAACATCCTTGTTTTTTTTCTCCAATTTGAACTAATGTAACTCCAAGCTTTAATAAGTTAATTGGTCCTTTAGAACTCTTTGGATATTTTTGATATCCATCTAAATAAGCAGTTGCTGCATCTGTATAAAGTTGTCTTATTCTAAAAGTTTCACCATACCAGTACTGCGCATTTCCTGCTAATTTGTGTTCTGAATTAGTTGCTACAAATTCTCTCAAAGCTAATTCTGCTGTTTCATAATCTCCTACCTTTAAAATATTAAGAGCAAATTCATATTGCTTTTCTGGAGATTTATCAGGTAAAATCTTTTCGGTTCTTTCTGCTTTTTCTGTGGTTACTGTTCCAGCAGAGTCAATAGATTGTGTTTGTTGAACTTGTTCAGAAGAATTTATATCATTTTCACTTACGTAGCCCAGATCTTGTGCTTCACTTGAACCAGGGAGTTTTTTTTCTTTTAAAGAATTATCTAATCCTGAATAATTTATATTTCCTTTTTCAATTTCTTGAAATCTTAATTGGTTGTCTGATTGAATTTTTGTAATTCTATTTGATATTTTATCTATCTTAAAATTAATTTCTTCAAATTTATTTGTTAACATTTGAAATTGTTCTTCAATTTCGGAAAGTTTTAATAAATGCCTTGTAAGAATATCTTCATTAGCTGAAGTATTTCCAGATGTATTTGTTAGACTGGAAGAGTAAACAGCTTTTTCTAGAGTTTTAATATCTTCACGAATTTGTTGAACCTGGTTTGTAATATCTGATGTATTTTCTTCTTCCGAAGATAGTTTTGAAGATAAAACAAAAGACATCAATAAAAAAACTAAAAAATATTTAAAAATAAATAATCTATTAATTGACATATTGTGATTTTAATAAAAAAAATGGCAAAAAAAAGACCCCCAAATTTTATTTTGGGGGTCTTTTCATTATATATTTATTAATTAGCTTTAACTGTTACAGATCTTCTGTTTTGTGACCACGCTAACGGTGTAGAACCATTGTTAACAGGTCTTTCTTTTCCGTAGCTTATAACATTTATTCTTTTAGCAGATATTCCATAAGTCATTAGGTAATCTCTGGCAGCATTAGCTCTTCTTTCACCTAATGCCAAGTTATATTCTCTAGTTCCTCTTTCATCAGCATGCCCTTCAACAGTTACTGAAATGTTTTTATTCTTTCTTAACCATGCTGCTTGCTTTCTTAAAGTATCTCTAGAGGCTGTTGTTAAAGTAGTTTTGTTTGTTGCAAAGAAAACTCTATCCGGTACTCCCTTTGCTAAAAATTTTATAGTTTCTTTTCCTGTATAAACGTCACCTTGAAGCTGTCCCGTACCCGCTTTTTTCTGAGTTGCACAAGCTGAAAGCACTAGGGCCATTAGTGATGCAACTAAGAAATTTCTTATTAAATTCTGATTATACATTTCTAAATCTCCAATTAAATTATAATAACTTATAATTTCAAAATTATCTGCAACTTGCAAGCGTAAATTTTGCTTGAATTCACTATTTAGATAACAGGGGTGACCATGCTGGATCAGAAGCATCTGTCTCAGTATTGATCATTCTCTCATTATAACCCGTTAAATCTATTGACCACAATTTTGCTGAAAACCCCTCACCTTTTGAGTCTGTTTTCGTCTCTCTATAAAAAATCAACACTCTTCCATTTGGGGACCAGGAAGGCGCTTCTTGATAATAATTTTCAGTCAACAATCTTTCACCCGATCCATCTGGCCTCATTACTCCTATATAAAATCTACCTTTGTGCACTTTAGTAAAAGCTATTAAGTCACCACGTGGAGACCATACTGGAGTTCCATATAAGCCTTTCCCAAATGTAATTCTTTTTACATTAGAACCGTCACTTCTCATTACATAGATTTGCTGCAAACCACTTCTATCAGAATTAAAAACAACAAATTTACCATCTGGTGAGTAAGAAGGAGAAGTATCTATCGAAGGATGTTCTGTCAATTTTTCAACTAATCTTGATTCTAAATCCATAGTATAAATATCTGAATTTCCATCTTTTGCAAAACTCATTATAATCTTTTGTCCATCATAAGAAAATCTTGGCGCAAAAGTCATACCTGAAAAATCTCCAGCTACTTCTTGTGTTCCAGTTTCAAGATCTAATAAATAAACTCTTGGCATATTTTTAAAATAAGATAAATAAGTTACTAATTGATTTCCTGGACTAAATCTTGGAGTCAAAACAAGTTCATTACCAAGAGTTAAATATTTTATATTTGCTCCATCTTGATCCATGATAGCTAATTTTTTTACTCTTTGATTTTTGGGGCCTGTTTCAGAAACATATAAAATTCTAGTATCAAAATATCCATCCTCTCCAGTTAATCTTTGATAAATTTTATCAGAGATAATGTGAGAAATTCTTCTCCAATTTGAATGGACTGTTGTAAAACTTAAGGCTGTGATTTCTTTTGCTGCAACAACATCCCATAATCTAAATTCTACCTTTAGCTTATCACTACTTATTGAAATTTTTCCTGTCACAAGAGCTTGTGATTTTATAAGTTTCCAATCTTCAAACCTTGGTTTTAAATGAGCTATATCAGGTTTTTGAACAAAAGATTCTTTATCTAATGGATTAAACAAACCAGATCTCTTTAAATTATTTTCGATAACTTCTGAAATTTTATAACCAATATTTTCTATTTCTTTTCCTTCTAATTTAATATTTTTGATTTTTGAATCGTTATAAAAAGGTGAGATTGCTATTGGCAATGGGCTCAAATTACCTCTAGTGACATCAACTTTAACTATAGCATATAAATTTTGGGTAAAAATAATTACAAAAATATTTATTAACAATATAATCTTTTTCATTTATCCTTTTAGCATTTCATTGGCATCAAAGTTAAGTTGTAAATCTTTCCATTTTTCATAACCCGTTGGAGGAACCTTTAACGGTTGGCACAATCTTACAGCTCTTAAAGCACTTTCTGCAAGAACTTTATAAAAGCCTTGACCAGGTTGATTCATTCTAGCATGATCTAAAATCTCTGATTTAATAATATTACCATCTGGCTTTAATTTAAGTTTAATTCTTACAATTAAATTTTGATTATAAGGAAGTCCTAAGGGAATGCTCCAACAGCCAAAAATTTGAGCTTTTAGAGCGTCTTCTTGACTAAGGGTTAGAGCAGAAATAATAGAATTTTTAACCTGACTTTGAGATATTTTTTTATTTTTTTGATTTGTTTCAGCTACTTCTTCTTTAGATTTATCAATTAGTGCTGCTATTTGATCTGGATCGAATAATTCCTTTTTTTCAAATTCTGATACCTGTTTAACTTCCAGATCTATTTCTTCAGGGTTTTGTTTTTTTTCAACTATCTTTTTTTTTTCTTCTTTCGTCTCGTTAGGTAAAGGTATTTTGTCAGGTTTTTCTTTTTTAACTTCTGCTGGTGGGGCTTGTTGAGAGACAATTCTTTCTTCTTCTTTTTTTACTTTTTCTAATATTTCTTTTGCTTTTGGTGCAAAAGGAAGATTAGTTTTTTCTGAAATTTGAATTAATTCAACTGAAACTATTGGAGGTAGATCAATAGCTTTTTTTGTTAATAAAGGCATAGTGAAAAATGTTGCAACAATCATCAAAAGATGAAAGGTAATTGAAACAAACAAAGCTCTCGTCATGTTCAATCTTTGTAAGGTTCGGAAACTAAAGCTACTTTGGAAAAACCTGCGCCAGATAACATCCCCATTACTTCGAGCACCCTTCCATAATTAATTGTTTGATCGCCCCGAACATATATTCTTGTATCAGTACGATTTTTTGAAATTGCTAAAATTTTAGGAATTATTTTTTCATAAACAACTTTATGTTCTTGAATAAATACCTCACCTTTTGAATTAATTGATAAAGCTAGTGGTTCTTGGTCTTCAGGAAGTGAGTCTGCAGCAGACTCGGGTAAATCAACTTGTACACCTACTGTTAGAAGTGGGGCTGTTACCATAAATATAATTAACAGCACCAACATTACATCTACAAAAGGAGTTACATTAATTTCACTCATTGGACTTTTTGAGGATCGATTGATTTTAAAACTCATAAAATTTTAGATAATAGATAAAAATCTTTTTGAAAAATTTTCTATTGTAGAAGAATATTCTCTCAGATCATTCGTAAATTTATTATATGCAATTACCGCTGGTATAGCAGCAAGTAAACCTAGGGCAGTAGCAAAAAGTGCTTCCGCTATTCCTGGGGCAACAATTGCTAAACTCGTATTTCTCGAAACTGCGATTGATTGAAATGAATTCATAATTCCCCATACGGTTCCAAATAAACCTATAAATGGCGCTGTAGATCCTACTGTTGCAAGAAAAGTAAAATATTTTTCTATTATTTTTATTTCTTTGTCAGTAGAAATTTCAAGAACTCTTGTGACTCTTATATTTTGTACTGTAGATGATTTTGATTTAGTCTTGATTAATTCACTCATTGCTTTATCAAAAATATTAATCAATGGATCTTTGTTCTTATTTGATAAATTGTTATAAACACTTTCAGCAGATTTAGATTTCCAAAACTTTTCTTCAAATTCTTGAGTAGTTTTATTTATTCTTTTAAATAAACGAGTCTTATCGTATATAATTGCCCATGAAGTTATAGAAGCTGCTATAAGTATAATAATTACACTTTTTACTATAAAATCTGCCCTTAAAAATAAACTTATTAAGGTAAAATCGTTAGATCCGCCTAACGCTACAACTTGGGTTGCTATTTCTTGTTCCATTAAGGACTAAGATACACTTAATTGTGTCATGAATTTGGCATTTTTAAAGACTAATTTTTAATTTCATCAGCTTTAAAGCTTTTATTTGCATCATAAAAATACCTTGCTATTAAAATTGAATCAGCTTTATTCGAATCCTTTTTTTTTGAAAGATATTCTGAAAATTCAGGGTAAATTTGAATAGCTTTTGTTCTACTGGCGTCTTTCTCAGAATTAATTAATTCAAAATGTTTTTTCCATTTTACTGGTCTCACTAGATATAATGGCAACATTAAAGCAGCACAAATACCTTTTATTATTCCAAAAGATTGACCAAAATTAAACATGCTGGTAACACCCTGGCCTGGCATTGCACCTACTTGTTCAACTACCAAAACAATTTCTTTATTATTTTTCAAATGTTTCTTTATAATCTGGGTAACAAGAGCTCCATTAACCTGTCTTTTATGTTTTTTGCCATCTATCATTGTTGGCATTTCATGAACTTCTATAATTTTTTTGTTTTCTAAAATACTTATTGCTCCACTTACTCCTGGATCTATACCAATAATTATCATGTTATTTCCTTTGGAGAAAAGTCATTACCTGCATCTAAATTAGCATATACATATTGCACATCATCATCATCTTCTAAAGTCTCAAGAAAATTTAACACTGATTTAGTTTTTTCTTCATTTAATGTTATCTTGTTAATAGGAAGCCATTCAATCCCAGATGAAACGAACTCTTTGATTTTTTTTGAAATTTCTGTTTTAACTTTATAAAAATTTTCTTTTAAAGTTATAATTTCGTGGTGTACATTTTTAGAAATACAATCTTCGGCTCCACTATTTATTGCTAAATCTAGAATATCATTTTCTGATATTTGTTTTATATCAATTCTGATAACGCCAACTTGTTTGAATTGATGTGCCGCCACACCAGATTCTCCTAAGCTTCCCCCATTTTTTTGAAATAATGTTCTAATATTAGATGCAGTTCTGTTTTTATTATCTGTTAAGGTTTCAACAATAACTGCCACTTTTTCTGGGCCAAAACCTTCATAAATAATATTGCTATAATTTAAATTTGGGTTCATTTCAGATTTTTTAACTGCCCTTTCTATATTGTCTTTTGGCATATTAGCTTCTTTAGCAGCCTCTATTGCTGATCTTAACCTTGGGTTCATTGCTGGATCTCTTGATCCCAATTTAGCGGCTACTGTTATTTCTTTAGATAATTTAGAAAAAATTTTAGATTTTTGTTTATCTGCTTTTCCTTTTTTATGTTTTATTCCCGCCCAGTGTGAATGACCAGCCATAATTAAATTGAAGCCTTTAGTTGATCATCAAATATAAAAGGCATGACTGTATTTGCTAAACCTGTCTCTTCATTTGCGTTAACTATTAAACCTAACAATGTTGCTTTTCCATCAGCTGGAAAATGTTTTTTTGCAGAAGGATCCTTCAAAAATTTTTTAATAGAATTTTCTTTATTCATTCCAATTACTGAATTGTAGTCTCCACACATACCTAGATCTGTTTGATAGGCGGTTCCATTAGTTAAAATTCTAAAATCCATAGTAGGAACATGGGTATGAGTACCTACTACTATTGTTGCTTTGCCATCAAAAAAATGTCCCATGGCCATCTTCTCACTAGTTATTTCAGCATGCAGATCTACAATAATAAAATCTGCATTTTTTTTAAGCTTAATATCTTGTTTAAATTTTTTAGCTTTTTCAAAAACATCATCACATTTTTTCATAAAAACGTTTCCCATTAAATTAATAACAGCTACTTTTTTATTTTTTTTTGTCTTAAAGATTCCATATCCATTGCCTGGCGATCCTTCAAATAAATTTTCTGGTCTTAAAAGTCTATGTTCTTTTTTGATAAATTCTATAGCTTCCTTTTGGTCCCAAACATGATTTCCAGTTGTGATTACATCTACACCACAATTAAAAAGTTGCTCCGAAATACTTTTTGTTATTCCAACACCAGGGTCAGCTGCATTTTCACCATTTACAACAACAAAATCTAACTTTTTATTTTCTATGATCTTAGGGAGATTTTTAATCACTGACTGGGTTCCAGGTGACCCAAAAATATCTCCTAATAATAATATATTCATAAATATTATAATTTTAATTTAATAAACCTTTTTCTGTATAGATATAATCTAATTTGAAGTCATATGTTTTTGACAATACATCTTTATGTTCTTGAAAAGAATATGCTATTCCTATAGTGAGAATATTCTTCTTAATTTTTTTAATTCTAGATAAATATTTATCATAATATCCCTTACCATAACCTAAGCGATTACAATCCTTATCATAAGCAACCAATGGAACAAAAAATATATCTGGAATTGTTTTTTTATTTAATCTATTTGGCTCAAGAATCCCATATTTATTAACATTTAGCGGATCTTTAAATTTCCAAATTTTAAAACTCATATTATTATTTTTTTCAATCACTGGTAATGAAATTTCTAATTTTTTTTTTGAAATTTTTTTTAATAAACTTAAAAGATTAACCTCATAATTGGATGGATAGTAACCACCTACTTTTAATTTTCTTTTTAAAAAAAATTTTTTTATAATTTGCTCAAATGAAAATTCTTTAACATATAAATAATTTTTTTTTCTTATATTAATAAATTTTTTTCTTAGATAATTTTTATCAACCATTTATTGAATATTGTTTGAAGACTCGCTATTATCAATAAATTCTTCTATTGACTTAGTAACTTTATCGAGCATATTTTCATAGGAATTATGATTTGTTTCTATTTTTTTTTCAAATTGAGTAATTTCTTTTTTTAAATTTTCTATTTCTAATTCTTTTTCATCTTTATAATTAATGGCTAAAGATTTTAATTCTTTAAATTTTAATGACAATTTATTAAAATCATTTTTATTTAAATTAATTTTTTTTTCTAACTCAAAAAATTCATCAATAATTTTAATAGTTGTGATCAACATAAGTTTGCTTTCTCCTATGCTGCCTAAGCCTTTTTTAAGTTCTAAAAATCTTTTATCTAAATAGCGAGCTAAATTTTTTAAATCTTCTTCCTGTCCATCATCACAAGACAACAAATAATCTCTGCCATTAAACTTAATATTTACATTTGCCATTTTTCTATTTCATCCAATAAACTTTCGGTTTCCTGATTTAGTTCATCTACTTTTTGATTAAATTGATTTTTATTATCAAATTTAGCATTTATATCTACTTTTACTTTTTCAAGCTGAGACTTTAAAATCTTATTTTCTTTTAACAATTCCTTGTATTTGTCGTCTAAATCTGTTTTTTCAATTATTAATTGATTTTTTTGGTGCTCTAATTCAGATAGCCCTTTGTTTGATTTAATTTCAGTTGAGGCCATTAGCTGCAATTTATTTAAAGCTTCGTCTAACTTTTTTTCTTTTTCTGTATAATTTTTCATTATTTTTATTTTAAAATCATATTATTGATTTGAGTCGATCAAGTCTATATAGGTTTTATAGTGAGTCCAACTTTCAAAGATTTATCTAACGCAATCAGATTTCTGTCGATTGATGCAGTTCAGAAAGCTAATTCTGGCCATCCTGGTATGCCGATGGGTATGGCTGATGTCGCTACAGTATTGTTTAAATACTACCTTAGGTTTAATCCAGAAAATCCTAATTGGATAAACCGAGATAGACTTATTCTTTCAGCAGGGCATGGATCAATGCTTCTCTACTCACTTTTATTTTTGACTGGTTATAAAAACATTTCTTTAGATGATATTAAAAATTTTAGACAACTAGATTCTATTTGTGCTGGACACCCAGAGTACATTCCAAATAGTGGGATTGAAACAACAACTGGCCCACTAGGGCAGGGAATTGCAAACGCTGTAGGTTTTGCAATAAGTGAAGAAATTTTAAAATCACAATTTGGAAAAAAGAATATTGATCATAAAACTTATGTTATTGCAGGAGATGGCTGCCTCATGGAAGGGATTAGTCATGAAGCATTAAGTTTAGCAGGTCATCTAAAATTAAAAAATTTAGTTATGTTTTTTGATAACAACTCAATATCAATTGATGGTCCAACTAGTCTTGCAGTTTCAGATAATTATGAACAAAGATTTAAAAGTTATGGTTGGAATTATATAAAAATTAATGGTCATAATGAGAAACAAATTTTTAAAGCAATAAAAAAAACCCAAAATTCCAAAAGGCCTAGTGTTATTTCTTGCAAAACAATTATTGGCTTTGGTTCACCAAATAAAAGTGGGAAAGAATCTGCGCATGGCAGTCCATTGGGTGAAGATGAGATAAATTTGGTAAGAAAAAAATTAAAATGGAAAAATGGTCCATTTGATATACCAAAAGAAATTTTAGAGGCATGGAAAAAAATTGGAATTAAAGCAACTAAAGAAGCAGAAAAACTAGAAAATAAAAATAAGAAAAAAATTATAATTTCAAATTTTAATGAAAAAGTATCAAAAATTATTGAAACTGAAAAAAGAAATGCCAGCCTAGATCTAGTATCAATAGCCACTAGAAAGTCCTCAGAAAAAATATTAACTGCTCTTACAAAAGAAATGCCATTACTTATTGGAGGCTCTGCTGATCTTGCTGGATCCAATAATACAAAAACAATTAATCATAAAGTAATTAAACCAGAAAAGTTTAAAGGAAATTATATTCACTATGGTGTAAGAGAACATGCAATGTGTGGAATAATGAATGGAATAGCTTTACATAGTAATTTAATTCCTTATGGAGGTACATTCCTTATTTTTTCAGATTATTGTAAACCTTCAATACGCCTAGCCGCACTTATGAAGCAAAGAGTAATTTATGTGATGACACATGATTCTATAGGCTTAGGTGAGGATGGACCAACTCATCAACCAATAGAACAATTGTCTGGACTGAGATCTATACCAAATTTAAATGTTTTTAGACCAGCAGATACAAGTGAAACTGCAGAGTGTTGGCAATTAGCTTTAGAAAATTCTGGAACTCCTAGTGTTATTGCTTTGACTAGACAAAAACTTGAGCAAGTAAGAAAAGAATTTTTTGAAAAAAATAAATGTTCTTACGGAGCTTACGAAATTTTAAGAACTAATGAAAAAATTGATTTAACTATATTTGCTAGTGGTTCTGAGGTAAATTTAGCATGTGAAATTAGTCATAAATTGGCCACAGAAAACACTCATTCAAAAGTTATATCTGTGCCATGCCAAGAATTATTTGATAAACAATCTAATAGCTACAAATCAGAGATTTTAAATGAAACAAAATTTAAAATTTCTATTGAAGCAGCATCAACTGATTCATGGAAAAAATATACTGGGGATGATGGGTTAAATTTTGGAATAGATAGCTTTGGAAAAAGCGCTCCTTTCAAAAAAATATATGATCACTTTAATTTAACAACTAATGATATTGTGAGTAAAGTTAAAAAAATGATAAATAATTAATTATGACAGTGAAAATTGGAATCAATGGAATGGGAAGAATTGGAAGAATGATTGTTAGGTCATTATCAGAAAGTAAAAATAAAAAAATTGAAATTAAACATATTAATAATAGATCAAATTCAGAAACTACAAGAAGTTTATTAAAATACGACTCTGTTCATGGAAAATTTAATACAGACATAAGTTTTAAAGAAGATAAATTAATTATTAATAAAAAAGAAATATCATTTTCACAAGAAACAGATATTAAAAATATTAATTGGAAAAAACATAATGTTGATATAGTTTTAGAATGCACTGGAAAATTTAATTCAAAAGACAAATGTCTTCCACACATTAAAAATGGTGCAAAGAAAATAATTGTTTCTGCTCCTTGTAAAAATGCGGACAAAACTATCGTTTACGGTGTAAATCATAAATCCATAACTAGTGATGATAAAATTATTTCTGCAGCTTCATGCACAACAAACTGCCTAGCTCCAGTAGCATTTGTGATTAATAAGGAATTTAATATAGAAAAAGGTTTTATGACTACTATTCATTCTTACACAACTGATCAAAGACTTTTAGACAATTCTCATAAAGATATAAGACGAGCAAGATCAGCCTCGCAATCAATAGTTCCTACCTCAACAGGGGCTTCAAAAGCTTTAAGTGAAATAATCCCAGAACTTAAAGATAAAATCGAAGGCCTTGCAATGAGAGTTCCTACTCCCAATGTTTCTTTAGTAGATTTTGTTTTTAATTCTAAAAAAAATTTATCTATTAAAAAAATTAATGAATCTTTTATAAAAGCATCAAAAAAAGATTTAAAAAATGTTCTTAACGTAACTAATGAAAAATTAGTTTCAATAGATTTTAATCATAACCCTAGCTCAGCAATCGTAGATTTATCTTTGACAAGTGTTGTTGGAAATAATATGGGAAAGATTTCAGCTTGGTATGATAATGAATGGGGTTTTGCATCAAGAATGTGTGATTTAGCAGAATATATAAGCTAAGTTTAAAATGACAAACCAACTAACTAAAGATCTTAATATAACTGGTAAAAAAATTTTACTAAGATTGGATTTAAATGTTCCAGTTTTTGAAGGTGCAATTTCTGAAACTTCTAGAATAGAAAAGATTATACCTACTATCAAAATGTTAAAAAACAAAAAAACTAAAATTATAATAATCTCTCATATAGGAAGGCCAAAAGGAAAATGGATAAAAGAACTAACATTAAAAAATGTTGCAATAAAACTTTCAAATTTTTTAGATCAAAAAATAATTTTCCACTCAGAGCCAATTAGCCCCTCTACCAAAAATCAAATCAATTTGATGAAAGATGGTGATGTAATGCTTTTAGAAAATATTAGATTTTATGAAGGTGAAGAAAATAATGACAATGATTTTGCAAAAAAAATTTCAGAATTGGGTGATATATATATTAATGATGCATTTTCTTGTTCTCATAGAGCTCATGCTTCTATAGAGGCAATAACTAAATTTATTCCTTCATATTTTGGATTGCAGATCTCAGAAGAAATTAATGCATTAAAAAAATTAACCTCAGAAATAAAGGTGCCTGTCTCCTGTATAATTGGGGGATCTAAGATATCTACCAAAATTAATATTATTTCAAATCTAATTAAGAAAAAGATAAATAATATTATAATTGTTGGAGGAATGGCGAATAATATAATCAAAGAAAATGGCTTCAATATTGGTAAGTCAATTTATGAAAAAAATACTAAAGAAATTGTTAAAAATATTTTTGAAGATGCTAAAAAATTAAATTGTAAAGTATTGTACCCTGTAGATGTTGTGACCTCAAAAGACATGAAAAATCCTGGAAAAATTAAAAATTTACAAGAATTAAATAATGAAGACATTATTTTAGATATTGGGCCTAAAACTATTCAAGTAATAAATAATGTGATTAATGCTTCTAATACTATTTTGTGGAACGGGCCTGCTGGTTATTTTGAAAGCTCTTATTTTGAAAATGGAACTAAGCAAATAGCAAAATCAATATCTATTAAAACAAAAAAAGATAAAATTTTTTCAATTATTGGAGGTGGAGATACGGTCGCAGCTATAAACAAATTTGGACTTTCAAAAAATTATACGTTTGTTTCAACTGCTGGTGGAGCTTTTTTAGAATTCCTTGAAGGAAAAAAATTACCTGGTATAAAAGCTATAGAAATAAATACAAAATAATTTTATGAGTGAAATAGAAATAATCGCAAAACAAATGGTTGCTAAAGGTAAAGGAATTTTAGCAGCTGATGAAAGCACTGGAACTATGACTAAAAGACTATCTAGTGTAAGTGTAGAATCTACATCTCAAAATAGATTAAAATTTAGAGAAACTTTGTTTTCTTCGATGGGAATGAAAAATTTTATAGGTGGTGTAATATTATACGATGAAACAATAAGACAAAAAACATCTTCTGGAAAAACTATTCCAGACTTGATTAAAAGCTATGGATCTATTCCAGGTATTAAGGTTGATGCTGGAGCAAAAAAATTAGCTGGTTCTAAAGATGAAAAAATAACAGAAGGTTTAGATGGATTAAGAGAAAGACTATCTGAATACTATAATTTAGGAGCAAGATTTACAAAGTGGAGAGCTATATATAATATTTCAAAACTGTGTCCCTCTGAGTTAGCTATTAAATCAAATGCACACGCATTAGCAAGATATGCTTCATTAGTTCAAGAAGCAAACATGGTACCAATTGTTGAACCTGAGGTTTTAATGGATGGAGAACATAACATTGATAAATGCTATGAGGTTACATCTAAAGTTTTAAAAGAATGTTATAATGAATTAGTTATACATAATGTTAATCTTAAAGGAACAATATTAAAACCAAATATGATTTTGCCAGGAAATAAATCAAATCAAAAAGCTACATCTGCTGAAATAGCTAAAAAAACACTCAAATGTTTAAAAGAAAATGTTCCACATGAAGTACCTGGAATAGCATTTTTATCAGGAGGTCAAACCGAAATTGAAGCTACACAAAATTTAAATGAAATTAATAAAATAAATGATACTAATTTTTTAATCAGCTTTTCTTATGGAAGAGCATTGCAGCAAAGTGCACTAAAAAATTGGTCAAAGGATATTAAAGATACTGACAATACTCAAAAAATCTTTAATCATAGATCTAAGATGAACAGCCTATCCACTGAAGCCGGATGGAATATAGATTTAGAAAAACATATTGCAGTATAAAATAAATTGAAAAAAATTATATATTTGCTTTCACCACCAATAATAAATAATAAATTTTATAAAGATTTAGATCTAACTCTTAAAGTAAATATAGTTAAATATTTCCAATTAAGATTAAAAAAAACAAACATTTCTAATTTAGTGAAAATATCAAAAAAAATTAAAAAGATTCTTAAAAAATATAATGTAAAATTTATTATAAATGATAATCCTCTTTTAGCCAAAAAAGTTGATGCAGACGGCTGTCATATTGGCCAAAAAGATATGGATTATAAAACTAGTAGAAAAATTTTAGGAAAAAAAAAGATAATAGGTATTACTTGTCATAATTCAAAAAAATTAGCTTTAGAAGCAAAAAATAACGGTGCAGATTATATTGCTTTTGGATCTTTTTTTAAATCTTCTACTAAAAAATCCCCTTTTAAAGCCAACTTAACAACGTTGCGTTGGGCGAAAAAAAAAATTAATATGCCGATCGTTGCAATCGGTGGAATTAATGGATCTAATTTTAAAAAAATTTTACTAAGTGGTTCAAATTTTATAGCTTGCTCGAGTTTTGTTTGGAAAAATAAAAAACTTAAACCTTTTGAGGCAATTAAAAAATTTAAAATATAAAAATGAAAATATTAGGTAACGAAATTAAAGTTGGAATGATTCTTGAATATAAAGACGATTTATGGTCTGTTTTAAAGTGTCAGCATGTTAAGCCTGGTAAAGGTGGTGCTTTTAATCAAGTTGAGCTAAAAAGTTTACAAAGAGGAACGAAGCTCAATGAAAGATTTAGATCAAATGATTCTATTGAAAGAGCGATTGTAGAAGAAAAAAAATTTAATTTTTTATATGAAGATCAAGAAAATTGTTTTTTTATGGATCAAATTGATTTTGAACAAATTTCTATTTCAAAATCAGCAATAGGTGAAAAAAGTAAATTACTAAAAGAAAATCTAGAAGTTGTTGTTCAACTATATGAAAATAAACCTTTAAATATTGAACTTCCACATACAATTGAGGCAATCGTGATGGAAACTGATGCGTCAATTAAAGGGCAAACAGCATCTTCTTCTTATAAACCAGCAACTTTAGATAACGGTCTCAATATAGGAGTTCCACCATTTATTAGTTCAGGTGATAAAATAATTTTAGACACTAGAAATCTTGAGTATGTAAAAAAAATTAAATAATGAAATTATCTTCTCCAAATATTAACGTAATGATTAAATCTTGTTTAAAGGCTTCAAAAGTAATAATTAGAGATTTTGGGGAAATAGAAAAGTTGCAAGTTTCTCTTAAAGGTCCAGGTGACTTTGTAACAACATCTGATAAAAAAGTAGAGGAAATTTTAATTGATGAGTTAAGTAAAGCAAGACCAAATTATCAAATTTTAAGTGAAGAAAGTGGTGCTATTGAAAAAAAAGAAAGTGAATTTAAATGGGTAATAGATCCAATAGATGGAACTTTTAACTTTCTACATGGTGTTCCTCACTTTTGTATTTCAGTAGCGCTCGAAAAAAATAAAGAAATAATAGCTGGAGTCATTTACGACCCAATCAAAGATGAATTGTTCGCTGCAGAAAAAGGAGAAGGCTCTTATTTAAACAACTATAGAATGAGAGTGTCTGGAAGAAATAAATTAGAAAATTCTTTAATTTTTACAGGCTTTCCTAAATTTAATTCACTAGAAAAAGATAAAACTCTTAAAGAATTTAGTATGATTAATGAAATTACACTTTGCCCAATAAGAATTCTTGGTAGTGCAGCACTAGACATGGCATATGTTGCAGCTGGCAGGTGTGATGGTTATTGGCAAAGAAATTTAAACTACTGGGATTATGCTGCGGGCATTATTTTGGTCAAAGAAGCTGGAGGGTTTGTTACAGATTTTGAAGGTGGTGAAAATTTTATTGCTAACAGAGCCATTCTCGCTACTAATTCAAAAATTGGAAGTGAAATAATAAAGGTTTTAAAGAAATAAATTCATGCGTATTTCTTATTGTTTTATTCCTTCTTTTTGCTATAAAATCAAAAAAATATTAATTATATGAAAAAAAAAATACATCCTGATTATCACAAAATAAAAGTTTTAATGACTGATGGAAGTCATTTTGAAACTATGTCTACGTGGGGTAAAGAAGGTGAAACTCTTAAACTAGATATTGACCCTAAATCTCATGCAGCCTGGACAGGTGGGAAACAAAAAATCCTTGATAAAGGTAGAGTGAGCAAATTTAATAAAAAATTTAAAAATTTAACAGCCATAAAATCTAAATGAGTCAAGCGCCTTTGATGCCAAAAGCTACTGCTGTTTGGTTAGTTGAAAATACAAACATTTCATTTAAACAAATTGCGGATTTTTGTAAATTGCATGAGCTAGAAGTTCAAGGAATAGCTAATGGAGATGTTGCAAAAGGAATAAGGGCTTACAATCCCATTCTTGCAGGTCAACTTACTAGAGAAGAAATTGAAGCTTCATCAGAAGATCAAAATAGACCTTTAACTTTAAATAAAAAGACTATTGAAATAAGATCAAAAGAAAAAAAGCGACCAAAATATACTCCCCTTTCTAAAAGACAGGATAGACCTAATGCAATATATTGGTTGGTAAAAAATTATCCTCAATTATTAGATGGACAAATAAGTAAATTAGTGGGCACTACAAAGAACACAATCTCTCTAATTAGAAATAGAAGTTATTGGAACTTTTCTAGTTTAACACCAAAAGATCCTGTAATTTCTAATCTTTGTTCTCAATTAGATCTTAAAAATGCTATAGATAAAGCTAATAGAAAAGTAGAAAGAGAAAAAAAGAAAAAGGAAAAAGAAGAAAGAAATAATAAAAAACTTCAATAAAACTATATGAAAGATAAAAATTCTAAATTGGTTGGTATTATAATGGGTAGTAAATCAGACTGGGCTAATGTTATGGAACATTGTAGTGCTACTTTAAAACAATTTGGAGTTAAACATGATGTAAGAGTGATTTCTGCTCACAGAACACCTAAAAGATTACATAAATTTCTTAAAGAAGCTGAAAAAAATAAAATGGAAGTAATAATTGCTGCCGCAGGAATGTCAGCACACCTAGCAGGAGTAACAGCATCTTTAACAACCATACCTGTACTAGGAGTACCTACTGAAAGTAAATTAAAAGGTCTTGATAGCTTGCTTTCAACAGTTCAAATGCCAAGTGGAATACCAGTTGGAACTCTTGCAATTGGTAAAGCTGGGGCAGTGAATGCTGCTTTATTAGCTGTTTCAATACTATCTACTAGATATCCAAACATATTAAAAAGATTAATCAAATATAGAAAAGATTTTGAAAAAAAAGTACCCAAAAAGCCTTATTAACCACTAAACATGGTGGACAATTATTTTTATTAGTGTTACGTAGTCTCACCGTAGGAGGTAATTATTAAGATAGAAGTAAAAGATAACAATGTTGATCAAGCTCTGAGAATTCTCAAAAGAAAACTTCAGAAGGATGGTTTTTTTAAAGTTATAAAACTTAAAAGTAACTATGAAAAACCTTCTGAAAGAAAAAAAAGAGTTAAATCAGAAAACATTAAAAGATCAAAAAAACTTCAAAAAATTAGAAATAGAAGTCTTTAAACGATATTATCTAAATTTTAATTATCGCGGGGTGGAGCAGTCTGGTAGCTCGTCAGGCTCATAACCTGAAGGTCGGCGGTTCAAATCCGTCCCCCGCAACCAATTAAGTTTGGAATTTGTTTTTTAAAATTAATAAAAAAATATTTATAGATATGTCACAAAAAATTAGAAATATAGCTATTGTTGCTCATGTAGATCATGGAAAAACTACCCTTATAGATTCCATCATGAAACAAAGTGGTCTGTGGCGTGATAATCAACAAATTGAAGAAAGGATAATGGATAGTGGGGATTTAGAAAAAGAAAGAGGAATAACCATTCTTGCCAAACCTGCTTCAATAAAATGGAAAGAAACCAGAATTAATATAATTGATACTCCAGGGCACTCTGATTTTTCTAGTGAAGTAGAAAGGGTTTTAGATATGGCAGATGGAGTAATACTCTTGACTGATGCAGCAGAAGGGTGTCTACCAGGAACAAGCTTTGTAATGAAAAAAGCCTTGGCACAAGGACTTAAGCCTATAGTTATAATAAATAAGATTGATAGAAAAGATGCAAGACCAAAAGAAATTATTGATGAAGTTTTTGATTTATTTGTTGCTTTAGGGGCTTCAGATGAACAATTAGATTTTCCAATTCTTTATGCCTCAGGACGTGACGGTTGGGCTGTAAAAGAATTAGATCAACCTAAAGAAAATTTACATAGTTTATTAGACTTAATATTAAATCATGTTCCTGCTCCAAAAGTAGAAGCTGACAAACCATTTGCTATGCTTTCTACTCTTCTTTATGCAGATAGTTTTTTAGGAAGGTGTTTAGTTGGACGTGTGGGACAAGGTACTGCACAAATAAATCAAAATGTAAAAGCAATTAACTTGGATGGTCAAAAAGTTGATGCGGGTAGACTTACTAAGCTTTTAAGATTCGAAGGAACAAAAAAGGTTCCTGTTGAAAAAGTAGTGGCGGGCGATATTGTTATCATTGCTGGATTAACTAAAGCAACAGTTGCTGACACTATTTGTGATCTTACGGTTGAAAAACCTTTACCAAGCACTCCTATTGACCCACCCACGATGTCAATTAGCATAAGTGTAAATTCTTCACCTCTAGCAGGGATAGATGGTACAAAATTAACTTCTACGCAAATTAGAGAACGTTTGCTTAATGAAGATGAAAATAATGTTGGTATAAGCTTTTCAGAAAATAATAATAAAGATTCATTTCAAATTAGCGGACGAGGTGAATTACAATTAGGCGTATTAGTAGAAACAATGAGAAGAGAAGGATTTGAACTTACAGTTTCTCGCCCACAAGTTATTTTTAAAACAGATGCTGATGGTAATAAAACTGAGCCAATAGAAGAAGTAACTATAGATTTGGATGCTGAATTTTCTTCTAAAATTATAGATAATATGAATAAACGTAGAGCCGAAATGATTAATATGATTGATGCTGGAGCTGGTAAAACTCGTCTAATATTTCATGCTGCTTCACGTGGGCTAATTGGTTATCAATCAAGATTTATGACCCAAACTCGTGGTACTGGCGTAATGAATAGAACTTTTCATTCCTATGGTCTTTTTAAAGAAGGTATAACTGGAAGAGTCAATGGAACTTTAATTTCAATGGAAACTGGTCCAGCAGTTGCATTTGCAATCTTTAATTTACAAGAAAGAGGTGAGATGTTTATAGGACACAATACTGAAGTTTATAAAGGAATGATTTGTGGTGAACATAACAAAGATAATGATTTAGAGGTAAATTTTTTAAAGGGTAAAAAACTAACAAATATGAGAACTCAAGGAACAGATGAAAATGTTGTCTTAACCCCTCCTCGTCAAATGAGTCTTGAGGAAAAAATGGCTTATATAAATGATGATGAAGTATTAGAAGTAACACCTAAAAACTTAAGACTGAGAAAAAAATATCTAGATCCACATGAAAGAAAGAGAAGAACGAAGTCTTAAATATTAATTTAAAGTTAACCAATATTTTTTATTATTTCTTCGGTCATTTTTTTTGCATCAGCAAAAAGCATTAAAGTGTTTTCTTTATAAAATAAGTCATTGTCAATTCCAGCATATCCTGGTGATAAACTTCTTTTTACAAACAATACAGATTTGCACTTTTCAACATCTAATACAGGCATGCCATAAATTGGACTTTGTGGATCAGTTTTTGCTGCTGGGTTTGTTACATCATTCGCACCTATTACAAAAGCAACATCTGCATTTGCAAAATCATTATTTATCTCTTCTAACTCAAAAACTTCATCATAAGGTACGTTGGCTTCAGCTAATAGTACATTCATATGTCCAGGCATTCTTCCAGCAACAGGATGTATTGCATAAGAAACTTTAATATCATTTCTTTTTAAAGTATCTACCATTTCTCTTAATGCATGCTGAGCCTGGGCTACTGCCATTCCGTAACCAGGAACAATTATAACAGAGGATGCATTCTTCATTAAAAATGCTGCATCTTCTGCATTGCCACTTTTGACAGGTTTTTGCTCTTTGTTTCTTTCAAATGATGATTGGTCAGTTGCTCCAAATCCTCCTAAAATTACACTAAAGAAAGAACGGTTCATACCTTTACACATTATATAAGATAATATTGCACCTGAAGAACCAACTAAAGCACCTGTAATTATTAATGCAATATTTTCTAATGTAAATCCAATTCCTGCAGCTGCCCAACCAGAGTATGAGTTTAACATTGATATAACTACTGGCATGTCTGCACCACCAATCGGAATTATCAATAAAAAACCAATTAAAAAAGAAATAGCTAGTAAAATCCAAAACAGATTTGAAGATTGAGTTGAGCACAAAAGATAAGCTACCACTACTATAAAAATTAATATTAGAGCATTAAGAGGATGTTGACCTTTAAATGTTATTGGAGAGCCAGACATTATTCCTTGAAGTTTTAAAAAAGCAATTATTGAACCTGAAAATGTTATTGCACCAACTGAAGCACCAATTGACATTTCGATTAAACTTCCTAACTTTATATCTCCAGGAGAGCCAAGATTAAAAGCTTCTGGATTTAAAAAAGCTGATATTGCAACAAATACTGCTGCAAGACCTACTAGACTATGAAATCCAGCTACAAGTTCTGGCATAGCGGTCATGGGTATTTTATAAGCAATAAAAGCTCCCATTAAACCACCTATTAAAAGGAAAATTAAAATATAAATAAAACCACTTGAAAAATTTCCTATAGACAAAAATGTAACTGCTATTGCAATTGCCATTCCTAAAATACCAAAAAAATTACCCTGTCTAGATGTTTCTGGAGATGATAATCCTCTAAGTGCTAAAATAAACAAAACACCTGAAATCAAATAAAAAATTGCTGATAAATTTGCTGAAATCATTATTTATCTTTCTTTTTTTTTTTATACATCGATAACATTCTCTGAGTGACTAGAAATCCCCCAAAAATATTTATTGCTGCCAAAGATATTGCTAAAAATCCAAAAATACTTGAAGTATTAAAAATGCTTTCAGAATTTCCAGCTAATCCAGCTATGATGGCTCCTACAATAATTACAGAAGAAATTGCATTTGTTACAGACATTAAAGGTGTATGCAAAGAAGGTGTTACACTCCATACAACATAATATCCAACAAAAATTGAAAGGATAAAAATACTTAGTCTAAATATAAAAGGATCTATTTCCATAATCTTATTTAATCAAGGTTTTTTCTATTATCTCATCCTCTAAATTTATGTTAATTGTTTTTTTTTCTTTGTCATATAAATTTGCAACAAAATTAAAAATATTTTTTGCATATAAACTTGATGCAGAGATTGGAAGTTTATTAAGAATATTTGCTTCTCCCATAATTCTAACTCCTCCTTTGTCTACTACTTTGTTTACTTGACTAAATGCAGTATTGCCTCCTTGTACCGCAGCCAAGTCATATATTATTGAACCTGCCTGCATATTATTTATCATGTTGTCTTTAATTATTACTGGCGCTTTTTTCCCTGGAATCAAAGCGGTACAAATTACAATATCAATTTTTTTTAAAGTTTCACTTAGCAATTCTTCTTGTTTTTTTTTAAAATCTTCTGAACCCTCTTTTGCATAGCCACTTTTTGTTTCAAGATTTTCTGTACCCTCAATAGTTAAAAACTTTCCTCCTAAACTTTCTACTTGTTCTTTAGAGGCCATTCTTACATCCGTAGCAAAAACAATTGCACCCATTCTTTTTGCAGTTGCAATTGCTTGTAATCCCGCAACACCAGCGCCAATTACTAAAACTTTTGCCGCAGGAATTGTTCCTGCTGCGGTCATCATCATAGGTATAGCTTTTTCAAAATTTGCAAACGATTCTATAACAGCTTTATACCCTGCAAGATTAGCTTGAGAAGAAAGCACATCCATAGACTGAGCTCTAGTTATCCTTGGCAATAATTCTAAAGAAAAAACATTAATCTTCCTTTTAACTAAACTGTTTATTTTTTCTTTATTGTCGTATGGATTAAAAACTCCAATTAAAGTTTGGTTTTCTTTCATTAATAAAACTTTATCTTCTGATAATAATCCTAATTGAGTCATAATATCTGCATGACTTAAAATTTCTTTTTCATCTTGGGAAGTTTTTACACCTAATTCTTTGTACTCACTATCCTTGTGTCCTAAATACGAACCATAATTTTTAGGTAAAAATACTTCAAGACCTAGGTTAATGTATTTTTTGGCAATATCTGGTGTGATGGCTATTCTTTTTTCTAAAGATAAATTTTCTTTTATAGAGCCAATAATCATAAGTTAATTAAATTCTTATAAATTGGAATATTTTTCAATTACTAACCTTGACGCGCTTTATACTTTGGATTCTTTTTATTAATTATATAAATACGCCCTCTTCTTCTAACTAATTTAGAATTTAAGTCTCTTTTTTTTAATGATTTTAATGAGCTAACAACTTTCATAAATATTCTATTAAAACTTGTTTTAATTAATAATCTGCCTGGCAATGTCCTACTCTCCCGTGCCTTAAGACAAAGTACCATCGGCGCTGAAGGGCTTGACTTCCGAGTTCGGAATGGGATCGGGTATGACACCTTCGCAATAATCACCAGGCAAAAGAGATATATCTATTTAAATTTTAAATGTAAAGAGCATTT
>MDTB01217473.1_pt1 | contig 43900 bp, 55 predicted proteins | sample 811161 | NCBI WGS metagenome assembly MDTB01 (sample SAMN05326650, study PRJNA326480) | marine metagenome | isolation source: seawater | place: Mediterranean Sea | collected 2009 | reverse complement strand
TTAATAAAGTTAACATTACCAGTGTAGAAATGGTAGAAAAAACTAAGGGTACAATTAATTTCCATTTTAATCTTCTTATTAACGATTTGAAAAACTTTACAAATTTAATTAGTCAGCTAAAACAAAAAGAGTATAGTTTTAAAATAATTAGACATAAAAATAGCAAATATGCTTTCTTTAAAAAATTCCTTGAAAATTTTAAAAAAAACTAATGCCTTGTTAGAAGGTCATTTTATTTTGTCATCTGGACTGCATTCACAAAAATATATTCAATGTGCCAAATTATTAAGCTATCCTTTTATAGCTAAAAACATTTGTATATCTCTATCAAAAAAAATAAAAAAAAATTTTAAAAATTTTGATATAATTTTAGCACCAGCAATCGGTGGAATAGTATTGGGTTACGAATTAGGAAGAATATTAAAGAAAGAAACAATTTTTGCAGAACGAGTAAAAGGTAGATTTGTTCTGAGAAGAGGTTTTAAAATAAAAAAAAATGCTAAAGTTTTGATTATTGAAGATGTTATAACTACAGGCCGTTCTAGTTTAGAGTGCGTAAAAATAATAAAAAAATATAAAGCTACACTAGTTGGTTTTGCTTCATTAATCGATCGTTCAACAAAAAAAACATTGAGGATAAAAAAAAATAAAATTATTTCTCAAGTAAAAATAAACGTTCCAACCTATAAAAAAAACAAATTACCTAAAATTTTGAAATCAATACCCATAACTACGCCTGGTAGTAGATATTTATAATGATTAGATTAGGTGTAAATATAGATCATGTTGCAACTATAAGAAATGCTCGTGGAGATCGTCACCCAGATCCGTACAACGCTGCCCTTGCATCATTAGATTATGGAGCTGATTCAATAACAATTCACTTAAGAGAGGACAGAAGGCATATTAACGAAACAGACTTATACAGGATATCGAAAAATAAAAAAATACCATTAAATCTTGAGATGGCTGCAAATGATATAATGCTAAAAATAGCATTAAAATATCAACCAGACTTTGTTTGTATCGTTCCAGAAAAAAGAAAAGAAATAACTACAGAGGGTGGATTAAATTTAAAAAAGTATAAAAAAAAAATAGGTAAAGTAATAAAAATTCTTAATAAAAAAAAAATTAGAACTAGTTTGTTTATTGATCCCAATGTTCAAGATATTAGAATATCAAAAGAACTAAACGTGAAATGTATTGAGTTACATACTGGTAAAATTACAAATCAAATTAAAAGAGGCATTAACTACAAAAAAGAATTAGATAAAATCAAAAAATCTACTAAATTTGCGCTTAAATTAGGATTGGAGGTTCATGCAGGTCACGGTATGGATTACAAAGCTTCTAAAGTATTGAGTAAAGTCAGGGGCATAAGTGAATTTAATATCGGTCATTTTATTATTGGTGAATCAATTTTTATTGGTTTAAAAAAAACAATTTCAAAAATAAAGAAAATTATTAGATAATGTCTACTATTGGAAATGGTGTTGATATAATTGAAAATTCTAGAATAGAAAAAGCTATTAAAAAAGTTGCGTTTATAGAGAGGGTCTTTTCCAAAAAGGAAATTGAATTATCATTAAAATATAAAAATAAAACTAATTATTATGCAAAAAGATTTTCTGCCAAAGAAGCTTTCTACAAAGCACTTGGAACCGGGATAAGAGAAGGTAACTCTTTTAAATATATTTCTATTCAAAACGACAAAAATGGTAAGCCTTTTATAGAAATAAACAATCAAATTAAAAAAATGATTTTTAAAAGATTTAAACTTAAAAAGTTTAAGATACATCTATCTCTTTCTGACGAAAAAAAACATTCAATAGCTTTTGTGATACTTGATAAGATTTAATATGAAATGGTTTATAGAAAATTTAAAGACATTACTATATGCACTAATAATTGCTGTAATTATAAGATCTCTTTTAATACAACCTTTTTATATTCCCTCATCATCAATGGAACCTAACCTTTTAGTAGGTGACAGATTATTTGTGACAAAAGCTAGTTATGGCTATAGCAAGCATTCTTTTCCTTTTAGCCCACCAATTTTTAAGGGAAGATTATTACCAGAAATTCCAAGCCGTGGAGATGTTATAGTATTTAAAACACCAGCAGATAATCGCACAGATTACATAAAGAGATTAATTGGTTTGCCAGGCGACACGATACAGTTCATAGAAGGAGATATATATATCAATAATGAACAATTATTTAAAACAATTCAAAAAAAAAATCATGAAATTTATTGTGGACAATTCAAAATAAAAGTTAATACATTTTTAGAAAAATTGCCAGATGGAACTGAATATTTAGCATCATACAGATCAGATTATACTTATAATAATTCAATGAAATTTATCGTACCAGATAATAAATATTTTTTTTTAGGTGATAATAGAGATTGCTCTAAAGACAGTAGATTTTTGGATGAGGTTGGTTATGTACACGCGGATAATCTTGTTGGAAAAGCTCAAATCCTCTTTTTTTCATCTGATCCAAGGGTTTCGAGTATACTGAATGTTTTTAAATGGAACAAATCACTAAGAATTAAAAGATTTTTTAGCAAAATTAAATAATGAAAATTGATTATATAGATTTACAAAACGTAATTGATGTTAAGTTTAATAATTTAAATAATTTAAAAAAATCACTAACACATAAAAGTTTTAATTCATTAAAAAATTATGAAAAATTTGAATTTCTTGGCGATAGAGTTCTAGGGTTAATAATTTCTAAAAGATTGCTAGAGCTATATCCTAATGAAAAAGAGGGTTCACTAGATAAAAAACTAGCTTCTCTTGTTAATAAAAATGTATGTCATGAAATAGGTAGCAAACTAAACTTACATAAATATATTCTCTTAGGAAATCAAAAAAGAAATATTAGTTTAGTTCATAATAAAATTATTTCAGATTGCGTGGAAGCATTGATCGGTGCTATATATATAGACAAAGATTTTGAAACTGCCGAAAAATTTATATTAAAAAATTGGAAGCATTATCTAAATTTGTCTGTAGAAACGAAGGTAGATTCAAAAACTAGACTGCAGGAATATTCTCTAAAAAAATTTAAATGTCTCCCTATATATAAACTTGTTTCTAATACAGGACCTAAGCATAATCCTATCTTTAAAGTAGGAGTAAAACTTATTGGAGCTAAGTATATCGAAGGAATAGGCTCTTCTAAAAAGATTGCACAACAAAACGCAGCTAGCAAATTTTTGAGGACGTTAAAATGATTTGGCAAGATAAGGGTTATTTACTTAATTTAAACAATTACAACGAAAACTCCTCTATTGCTGAATTCTATACACTTTACCATGGAAAGAAATCTGGAATTATCTTTGGATCATCATCAAAAAAAAATAAAAGTTATTTAATTTTGGGAAATAAGATGCATTTAAATTATTCATCCAAAAATGAAAATACTATTGGTAATTTCAAAATTGAAATTGATAAAGTCAATACTGCATATTTTTTTGATCATAGAGTAAAATTAAATTGTATAACTTATACATTAGATCTTATAAGAAGCATGACGGCTGAAAATTTAATAAATAAAACCATATTTGATTTATTAGATATATTTTTTAACAATCTTCATTTAGATAACTGGGTGGATAAATTTGTTTTATGGGAGCTAGAGTTATTCAAGTCATTAGGTTATGAAATAAATTACATGGAATATGTGAAAAAAAAAATGGTCAATAATGAATATATATACGTATTAAAAAATAATGAAAAAAGGACTGTTCCAAATTTTTTAGTTGAAAATTTTTCAGAGAAAATAAAAAAACAAGATATAATTAGTGGTTTAAAAATAAATGGTGATTTTTTAGATAAAACAGTAATTCAGATTAATAACGAAAAAATTTTAACTCTAAGAGAAGAGTTTATTAAGTTAATTATTTAATTTTAAATAATTTAATATTCTGTCTGCAAAATAAGTAACTATGGCCGTCGAACCAGCTCTTTTAAAAGATATTAAACTTTCAATTATCGATTTTTCGTCAATTATTTTTTTTTTAATTCCATTCATTATTAGACTGTATTCACCAGATACTTGATACGCGATTACTGGTATTTGAAATTTATTTCTTACTGAGTTAATTATATCTAAATAAGGCATGCCTGGTTTTACCATAACCATGTCCGCTCCTTCTTTAATGTCTATCGCAACTTCTCTTAAAGCTTCACTTGTATTTTTATAATCCATTTGGTAGGTTTTTTTATCACCCTTAAGCAAACCTTTAGATCCTACAGCATTTCTGAAAGGACCATAAAAACTTGATGCATACTTAATTGCATAAGAAAGTATCTGAACATCTTGATATTTTTGCTTATCTAAATATTTTCTAATTAAACCTATTCTACCATCCATCATATCTGATGGAGCTATAATATCACAACCCATAGAAGCTTGAAGTGCAGATTGTTTTATTAATATTTTATTTGTTTCATCATTTAAAATTCTGTTATTTCTTAATATTCCATCATGACCATGAATTGTATAAGGATCTAGTGCTACATCGCACATAGTACCAATTTGATTTTTATAATTTTTTTTAATAAATCTTAAAGCTCTACAAACTAAATTATTTTCATTTAATGCCTCTGATCCTGTTTCATCTTTTAAATGTTTCTCTGTGTAGGGAAAAAGTGCAACTACTGGAATTTTAAGTTTAATGGCTTTTGAAAGAATCGGATTAAGTTTGTCTATAGAATACCTATATACGCCCGGCATGTTTATAATTTCTTGTTTTTTATTTTTGCCCTCTACTAAAAAAATTGGCAAAATCAAATCGCTTGAGCTTATATTATGTTCTTCAAGCAATCTTCTTATCCAATTTGTACGCCTATTTCTTCTCATTCTTAAATTAGGATATTTTCCAGTGATAATCATTCTCAATTATTTTTTTAATATGCGGCAATATTTATATGTATTATAGTAATAAATAAAGTATTTATTAGCTATGAACAATGTAACGTCTTTAAATAATGTTAAGTCATTAAAAAATTTAGGTGATTTTCAAAAACAAGAATTAAAATTTGATATAAAAAAGTTGAAAAATGCTTTAAATGAAGTTCTTAAAATTAAGGGTTTTGATACAAGTTTAGGCATTCCTCATTTTGCAGCTATTCCATTAACACAAATTCCTGGTGATCCAGATTCAGTAAAAGGAAATAAAGCTAGAGGTGTTTACTGGACCAAGCCTGATTCCACAGGTATTGAAGTATCAAGAGATATAAATATAGACGAAAGTAAGTACACAGAATTTGTGAAAGATTTTGAACATACTTATTTTAAAGAAGTTTTTGATATATTAAAAAAGAAATACAAATTAGGAAGAGTAAGACTTTTGTTAAAAGAGCCAAGATCAACTCTAAGTTGGCATAGAGATCCAGAACCTAGATTGCATATTCCAATAGAAACTAATCCTGGATGTTTAATGGTAATAGATAAGGCAGCACAGCATATGCCAGCAGACGGCTGTGTATGGATAACTAATAATGTGAAATACCATAATGCTTTTAATGGCGGAGAAGAGAACCGAGTTCATTTAGTAGCTTGTGTTTTAGATTATAATTTTAATTAATTTGAAAAAAATTTTTATTTCATCTGATCACGCTGGATTTTACCTAAAAGAGCAAATTAAGAAATATTTAGAATCAAATAAAATTAGTTGTTCAGATCTCGGTCCAAATTCGAATAAAAAGGTAGATTATCCAGTTTATGCTCATAAATTAGCAAAAAAAGTAAAAACTAGTAAAAAAAATGTTGGTATATTGGTGTGTGGATCTGGCACAGGTATGTGTATTACGGCAAATAAACATAAAAATATAAGAGCTGCCCAATGTTTTAGCTATAAATCAACAAAATTATCTAGATTGCATAATGATGCAAATGTCATTACACTGGGGTCAAGAATATTAAATAAAAAAAAAGCTTGTAGTTTCGTCAATCTTTTTTTAAAAACTGAGTTTGAGGGCGGTAGACACCATAGAAGAATAAGGAGAATATAAAATGTCTAGTGAAGGAAAATATATAAATCCGGAGTATCAAAATTTTTTCGAAAAAAAGCTTTCTGAGATAGATCCAGAAATTTCTAAAGCTATAGATGATGAATTAACAAGGCAGCAAAATCATATAGAACTTATTGCATCTGAAAACATTGTATCTCAGGCTGTCCTTGAGGCACAAGGTTCAGTATTAACAAATAAATATGCAGAAGGTTATCCAGGAAAGAGGTATTATAATGGCTGCGAACATGTAGATGTAGCTGAAAGTTTAGCTATTGATAGACTTAAAAAATTATTTGATTGCAAATTTGCAAATGCCCAACCACATTCAGGAGCTCAAGCAAATGGCGCAGTTTTTTTAGCTTTGCTTAAACCAGGCGACACAATTATGGGACTAAGTTTAAATTCTGGTGGTCATTTAACCCACGGTTCAAAAGCAGCTGTATCAGGAAAATGGTTTAACGCAATAGCTTATGAAGTTGATAAAGAAACAGAATTGTTAGATTATAATGAAATTGAACGACTTGCTGTAGAACATAAACCGAAAATGTTAATTGCAGGAGGTAGTGCATATTCAAGAGTTATTGATTTTAAAAAATTTAGAGAAATTGCAGACAAGGTTGGAGCATATTTTATGGTAGACATGGCACACTTTTCTGGTTTAGTTGCTGGCAAAGGCTATCCTAACCCTTGTAATCATGCTGATGTTGTTACATCTACGACTCATAAAGTTTTTAGAAGTGCAAGAGGGGGAATAATTTTAACTAATAGAGAAGATTTGGCTAAGAAATTTAATTCAGCCGTGTTTCCAGGATACCAAGGTGGACCATTAATGCATATTATTGCTGCTAAAGCAGTTGGTTTTTTAGAAGCATTAAAACCAGAATTTAGAGAGTATATAAGTACTGTTTTAGCTAATGCTAAAATACTTGCTGAAACATTAAAAAATAATGGATTTAAAATCTATTCAGGTGGTACAGATACACATTTAATGCTAGTTGATTTAAGACCATTTGGTGTCAAAGGAAACATCGCCTCTGATAGTCTTTCAAGAGCCAACATTACTTGTAATAAAAATGGAATTCCTTTTGATACCGAAAGTCCAATGGTAACTTCGGGCATAAGACTAGGTTCTCAAGCAGCAACAACTAGAGGCTTTGGGTTAAAAGAGTTTGAGAAGATAGGTGAATTAATAACCAAAACAATTAATGGATTATCTAAAAATCCAAATGATAACAGTGCAATTGAGGGCGAAGTAAGAAAAGAAGTTGTTGAATTGTGCTCTAAATTCCCGATTTACAAACACTTAAGATAAATATAAATCTTAGGAATGATTTGTCCTATCTGTAAAAAAGGTGAAACATCAGTTGTTGATTCAAGACCTACAGAAGACGGAACCTCGATTAGAAGAAGAAGACTTTGTGAATGCGGAGAGAGATTTACTACATTTGAACGCGTCCAGTTTAGAGAGCTTGTAGTAGTTAAAAAAAGTGGAAGAAAATCTACTTTTGATAGAGACAAACTTTCTAAATCTATTTACATAGCATTAAAAAAAAGACCGATTGATACTGATACAATCGAAAAATTCATAACAAAAATTTCTAGATCCTTAGAAGAGTTAGGACAAAGTGAAATATCATCAAATACAGTTGGAACAATGGTAATGGATGGATTAAAAGAATTAGATCCAGTAGCATATGTAAGATTTGCATCAGTTTATAGAAATTTTAGAGAAGAAAAAGATTTTGTCCAATTTGTAGACAAAATAAATGTCATTAAAAACAAATAAAAAAGAAACCAAATATATGGAATTAGCCATCTCTTTGGCTAAGCAAAGAATCGGTTTGACTGGTAACAATCCATCTGTTGGATGTGTGATTGTTAAAAAAAATAAAATAATATCATTAGGTCAGACGGGAATTGGTGGTGTTCCACACGCAGAGTCAGTTGCAATTGATTCATCTACTGAAAAGGTAAAAGGAGCGACGTTGTATAGTAGTCTAGAACCTTGTTCGCATTTTGGTAAAACCCCTCCATGCACAAATAAAATAATTGATTCTAAAATTAAAAAAGTAATATATGGGGTTAATGATATTGATATCAGATCATCAAATAAATGTGAAAAAATATTTAAGAAATATAAAATTAAAATAAAAAAAAATTTTTTAAAAAAAAGGGCAAGTAATTTATATAAATCATATTTTTTTATTAAAAAAAAAGGTTTACCATATGTTACTGGTAAGTTAGCTATTACCAAAAATAATTTATTTAAAACAAGAAAAAAATATATAACAAATAATTTTAGCTTAGAAGTATCTCATTTACTTAGATACAAAAATCAAGCTATATTAGTTTCTAAAAATACTATCAATCAAGATAATCCACTTTTAAATTGTAGATTAAATGGGCTGGAGAATTTTTCACCTATAAGAATAATCTTAGATAAAAAATTAAAAGTAAAAAAAAATTCAAATATATTCAAAAATTCTAGTGCTTTAAAAACTGTAATATTCCATAATAAAACAAAAGGTGATTTTAAATTTTTTCAAAAAAAAAACGTGAAGTTAATATATTGTCCTTTAGATAACAATAAATTAGATCTTATTTATGTGTTACATACTATTAAAAAATTAAATATAAATTATCTTTTAATAGAGGGTGGAAAAGATCTAACTAAAAACTTTTTAGATAAAAATCTTTTTAATGAATTTTATTTATTTTCAAGTGGAAAAAATGACAAAACAATAAACAAAAGATATATTTTTAATATAAAAAAATATCTTAATTTAAAATTCAAAAAAAAGGTCAAATTAGACACTTATCTTATGGATAATAGTATAATAAGATATTTTTAGATGTTTAATGGGATAATATATAGTACTGGGCTAATTAATAAAATTCAAAAAAGACCAAGTGGTAGTAATATTTATATTAAATCAAATTTAAGAATTTTAAAAAAAGATTTGGGCATGTCCATAGCCTGTGACGGAGTATGTCTTACTTTGATTTCGGTAAATAACAAGATATTAGAATTTTTCCTATCTAAGGAGACGATTTCTAGAAGTAATTTTAAAATAAGTACAATAAATAAAAAAATTAATTTGGAGACTCCATTAAAATATGGACAAAAAATTTCAGGGCATATTTGTCAAGGACATGTTGACACAACCGCTAAGTTAAAAAAAATTACTAAAGCAGATAAGGCCTTTATTTATAAATTTAAAATTAACAGTAAATTTCATAGAGATTTAGTTGAGAAAGCATCAATTTTAATTAATGGAGTTTCTTTAACCATATCAAAAGTTTATAAAAATTATTTTGAAATTTGGATTATACCACATACATTAAAACTTACAAATCTTTCAAAACTTAGAATAAATGACCTTGTAAATATAGAAATTGATATTCTATCTAAATACGTAAAAAAATTTATTAATGAAAAAAAAAAAATTTAATAATATTAAAGAAATAATAACTTCTGCAAAAAAGGGAAATATGTATATCCTTTTAGATGATGAGAATAGAGAAAATGAAGGTGATTTGGTTTTTTGTGCATCAGATGTAACTCCAAAAAAAATAAACTTCATGGCTAAATACGGTAGGGGCTTAATATGTTTAGCACTTGACTCTTCAAAAGCTAAAAAACTTAATTTGAACTACATGTCACCAATAAATAAATCACGTCATCAAACAGCCTTTACTGTATCTATTGAAGCAAAACATGGAATAACAACAGGTATATCAGCCAAAGATAGATCAAGAACTATAAAAGTAGCTACAAAAAAAAATGTAAAAAAAGGAGAAATAATCTCACCAGGACATGTTTTTCCAATTATATCTAAAGATGGTGGTGTTTTAGTAAGAGCAGGTCACACTGAGGCATCTGTTGATATATCAAGATTAGCAAAAAAAAATAGCTCAGCAGTAATTTGTGAAATTATGAATGAGGATGGTTCGATGGCGAAAGGTCAAGAGCTAATAAACTTTGCAGAAAAACACAGTTTGAAAATTGGACTTATTCAAGACTTAATTGCATATAGATTGAAGAAAGAAAAATTAATTAAATTAAAAAAGGTTTCTGAAATTAAATTTAAAAATAATAAATATAAAATTAGAATTTATGAGAATCTGCTTGATGGGGCTGAACATTTTGCATTAATTAAAGGTAAGATTAAAAGGGGCGTTATACCGAGAGTAAGAGTTATTTCGTCAAATATTGTACAAAACTATTTAATTAACCAGAAAATACCAAATTCTTTTAATAAAACCTTAAATTATTTTAAAAATTATAATAATTGTGTTTTAGTTTTCATAAAAGATACAAATTTGAAATCTGTTACTCAAACACTTAAGGACTATAAAAATAAAAAAAATTATAATAAAAAAGATGGGATGTTTATAAGAAACTATGGTATTGGAGCACAAATAATTAAAGATTTAAAAATCAAAAATATGATTTTAATAACAAGATCATTAAAAAAAGTTATTGGTTTAGATGGTTATGGAATTAGTATTAAAAAACAGGAAATTTTAAAATGAAAAGAAAAAAAATTTTAATAGTTGTTTCAAACTACTATCCTAAGATTTCAGATGGTTTAATTAAAAGTTCTTTGAGTTATTTAAATAGAAATGATATTTTTAAAATAATAAAAGTACCAGGTATATTCGAAATACCTGTTACGATATCAAAATTTATCAATAAAGTAGACGGAGTTTTAGCTCTTGGTTGTGTTATAAAAGGCCAAACTCCACATTTTAATTTTATATCTCAAACTACTACAAATGCTATTATGGACATATCAATAAAGTTCAAGAAACCAATTGGAAATGGAATAATTACCTGTTTAAATAAATCACAAGCCAAAGCAAGAATTAAAAAGGGTTTAGAAGCCTCAAAAGCTATAATGTCTATATTAAATCAAGATAATAGATGACTTTAAGTTATAAACCAATAAATAACCCAAGAGTAATCATAATACAAAAAATTTATAGCAAGCTTTTTAACAAAGAAATAAAACTGTCTTTTCCAAAACATAGATTTAAAAAATTTATAAAAGATGTTGTTATTGGTACGCTAGAAAGAGATGCTGTTATTAATGATGAAATAAATGAGCATCTTAAAAAAGATTTGAACATAAATAAATTAGATAAAGTTTTTGAAATAATAATTAAAAGCGCCATATTCGAGCTTTTATATAAACCAAATACTCCGAGCAAAATAATAATTAAGGAGTACCTTAACGCTTCAAACTTTTTTATAGAGAATACACAAACAAAATATTTAAATGCAATATTAGATAAAATTTCAAGAGGAATTAGAAATAAATAAATGCAAGAGTTTCACATCATCAACAACTATCTTAAAAAATTAAGTAAGAATAATTCTTTCGCAAAAAAATTAAATGATGATGTATTTTTTTATGATAAAAAAAATCTAGCTATTTCAATTGATACTTATAACGAAGGTATTCATTTTACTAGTTTTGATAATCCAAAAAAAGTAATTAAAAAAGTTATAAGATCGTCGATTTCTGATTTAATTTGCAAGGGAGTTAAACCAAAATTTTATTTTATGTCTTTTTCTGGATATAGAAATTTTTTAACAAAAAAAAAATTAAAAATAATTGTCAAATCATTATCTGAAGAACAAAAAAAATTTAATATCAAAATTTCTGGAGGGGATACAGTATCTTCAAAGACATTATCTTTTACAATTGTATCCTTAGGTTTTGCTAATCAAATAATTGAAAGAAATAAAACAAAAATAGATGACGATATATATGTTACTGGCAATATTGGTGACAGTTATATTGGATTAAGAATAATACAAAAAAAAATTAATAATATTAAAAAAAAATACTTAAAATATTTTGTTAACAAGTACTACGAACCAGATTTACCAATTAAATTTATTAGTACTTTAAGCAAGTATGCCAGTAGTTCGATTGATGTTTCAGATGGTCTAATATCTGATCTTTTAAAATTGCAAAATAATCAAAAATATCACTTTAAAATTTTTGTTGATAAAATTCCTATCTCAAAAAATTTTAATTATTTTATTAAAAATAAAAAATTGAAAAAAAATGAATATTTATTTAATGGTGATGATTATCAAATTTTATTTACCGCTTCTAAAAAGAACAGAAAAAATATAATTAAAAATTCAAAGTTATTGAATCAAAAAGTATCTATTATTGGTAAAATTACAGGTAAATCATCTAAAAATCTTTTAATTGATAAGGACAAAATCCTAAAAGTAAGCAATTACAAAGGATATTCGCATAAATTTTAAAAACTTATTTATTGCCTTTTACAATTTTTTTTGTATTGTCCAGATTTTTAATAAAGGATCACTCTTATGGATACAATTAGTGAAACGATACTAATTTATATTATTCTTTCAGGTTTATTATCAATCATCTATGGTTTTTTTACTGGTAAAAATATTTTGAGTAAAAGTTCTGGAAATTCTAAAATGATGGAAATAGCTGCTGCCATACAAGTTGGTGCTAAAGCGTATTTAAATAGACAATATAAAACTATAGCTATAGTTGGTGTTGTTGTATTAGTAATTATTAGTATAGCTTTTAGTCCTTTAGTTGGTCTCGGCTATCTCATAGGTGCTACACTCTCCGGTTTAGCTGGATATGTCGGAATGTTAGTTTCTGTTCAAGCAAATGTTAGAACAGCAGAAGCTTCAAGAAAAGGTTTAGTTAGTGGGCTTGACGTAGCTTTTAAATCTGGTGCAGTAACTGGAATGTTAGTTGCTGGTTTGGCACTTTTGTCGATTGCAGTTTATTATTATGCACTTCTGAAAATTAAAGTAGATGTAAGAGAAATTGTAAATGCACTAGTTGCCCTTGGATTTGGTGCATCATTAATTTCTATATTTGCGAGATTAGGTGGTGGAATATTTACAAAAGGTGCTGACGTTGGTGCAGATTTGGTTGGAAAAGTTGAAGCCGGTATACCGGAGGATGATCCAAGAAATCCTGCAGTAATAGCTGATAATGTTGGTGACAACGTCGGTGATTGTGCCGGGATGGCTGCTGATTTATTTGAAACTTATGCCGTAACAATTGTGGCTACAATGGTTTTAGCTTCAATTTTCTTTCAAAACGATATTTACATGATGATTTATCCACTATCTATTGGTGGGGCTTGTATAGTGACTTCAATACTTGGTACTTATTTCGTGAAGCTAGGAAATAGTAAAAATGTAATGGGCGCTCTATACAAGGGTTTTGTTGCAACAGCGATATTTTCTCTAATTATATTATATCCGATTACTGATTATGTTATTGGTTTCAGCTCAAATTATTCTGTAGGAGACAAATCTTTTAATGGGATGGACTTATATTATTGTGGAGTAATAGGTTTAATAATTACGGGTTTAATCATTTGGATAACTGAATATTACACAGGTACAAATTATAGACCTGTTAAGAGTGTTGCAAACTCGTCAACAACAGGACATGGCACAAACGTCATTCAAGGTTTAGCTGTTTCAATGGAGGCGACAGCGATTCCAGCGCTAATTATTGTTGCTGGAATATTAGCTACAAATTCTATTGCTGGATTATATGGAATAGCAATTGCAGTAACAACGATGTTGGCATTAGCAGGAATGGTAGTTGCATTGGACGCGTATGGTCCTGTCACCGACAATGCTGGAGGTATTGCTGAAATGTCAAAGTTGCCTAATAATGTAAGAAAAACTACTGACGCTCTAGATGCTGTTGGAAATACTACAAAGGCTGTAACAAAAGGTTATGCAATTGGTTCAGCAGGTTTAGGTGCTTTAGTTTTATTTGCTGCTTATACAGAAGATATAAAACATTTTTCCAAAGAGGCGGGCTCTAAATTAGAAGGAATAATAGTTACATTCGATTTATCAAATCCTTATGTAGTTGTAGGATTATTAATAGGAGGAATGTTGCCTTATTTATTCGGATCAATGGGAATGCAAGCTGTTGGTAGAGCAGGAGGCGCTGTAGTTATTGAGGTAAGAAGGCAGTTTAAAAAGTTTCCAGGTATAATGAAGAGAAAACAAAAACCAGACTATGCAAAATTAGTTGATCTTCTAACTGTTGCAGCTATAAAAGAAATGATTATACCTTCATTATTACCCGTGCTATCTCCAATAGTTTTATATTTTATTATTTTTGCAATAGGTGGCCAAGTTGCTGCTTTAGCATCAGTTGGTGCTATGTTATTAGGTGTTATAATAACAGGATTATTTGTTGCTGTATCAATGACAGCTGGTGGTGGAGCATGGGACAACGCAAAAAAATATATTGAAGATGGTAACTTTGGCGGTAAAGGTTCTGAGGCACATAAAGCTGCGGTAACTGGCGATACGGTTGGAGATCCATACAAAGATACTGCTGGTCCTGCTGTTAATCCAATGATTAAAATTACAAATATAGTGGCCTTGCTTCTACTTGCTGTTATAGCTTCTTAATTTAATTTTTTTTCTCTCTTTGTTTACGTGTAATAGGTGCGTTTATTTTTTGTCTTAAACTAGTTAGTAAATTATATACATATGAATTTTTATCATAACCTTTAGCCGTCATACTCTCATCAAAGTTTAATTTATTCATTTTATCCAAATTAAAAAAATTTTTTTTTTTTAATATTCCATTATTTATTTCGAGTATAAGAACATTATTTTTAACTAATTTACGATTCCCAAGTGTAAAAATTGATCTACTCGATTTCTTTCTTTCTATATATATCCAAATATTTTCATCAAAAAGGCTTTTAGAAGAAGGGGGTCCCAATTCCTTTAATATATCATTTTGGTTAGATTGTGAAATGACAAGATTCTTATTTTTTTTTTCGAGAAAATTAGTACCATGTTTACTTACTACTTTATTAGTTGTGCAAGATGATATAATTATAAATAATAAAATGTATACAAATTTCATATGAGCATTAATCTAACAAATATTTACAATAATTTAATTAATTTAACTAGAAATAAAATGCTTTTTAAAAACTTAAATTCAGATGAAACATTTTCATCTAGATTACTTATTTTTTTGATACATTTTGCTTTTTTTTTGAAATTCTATAAGGAAAATAACTCGAAAGATATTATGCAAAAAATATATGATTATAACTTTTGGCAAATTGAGATATCTATAAGAGAAATCGGTTATGGCGATGTGTCAATTAATAAAAAGATGAAAGATTATTTAAATTTGTTTCATAAAATCATATTAGATATAGCAGATTGGGATAACTTTAGTGGAGGCAAGAAATCTGACTTTTTTATAAATTATTTCGATAATAAACTAAATAGCTCATATTTTGTTGAATATTTTGATAAATATCAAGAATTTCTAAAAAATAATAATTTAAATATCTTTACAAAAGACAAAATTAATTTAGAAAATTAACCATGGCTGTACCAAAACGAAAAACTTCGAAATCAAGAGCTGGTAAAAGAAGATCTCATATTAGAGTATCACCAAAAAATATAATTGAAGATAAAAAATCTGGTGAATATAGATTATCGCATCATATGGACTTAAAAACAGGATCATATAAAGGAAGACAAGTTTTAGATCCAAAAGAGTAGATTTATGTCTGAAAATATTACAATTGCAGTTGATGCAATGGGTGGTGATAATTCACCGGAAAAGGTAATAAAAGGAATTTCTTTACATTCATTAAACTCTCAAAATATTACTTACAAAATATTTGGGGATGAAAAGTTAATAAATCCTCTTTTAAAAAAAAATGAAATTAAAAATGATTTCATAGTACATCATACAATAGACAAGATAAATAATGACGATACAGCACTTGGAGCTGCAAAGAGAGGAAAAAACACAAGCATGTGGATGGCAGTAAATAGTGTAAAAGAAAAAAATTCGGATATAGTAATTTCGGCAGGTAATACAGGGGCATTGTTTGTTATTGCAAAGTTAAATTTAAAAATGATTCATAATATAGATAAACCTGCCTTGTCTGCTTTGTGGCCAAATAAAAATGGTTTAAATGTCGTCTTAGATCTTGGTGCAAACATAGAGTGTGGTGAAAAAAATTTAGTTGATTTTAGTATTATGGGCGCAGCTTTGCATAAATCTTTGTTCCCAAAGGAAATATGTAAAGTTGCGCTTCTTAATATTGGATCAGAAGAAATAAAGGGTAATAATGTTATTAAAAATACCTATAAGGAACTGTCATCCAAAACAAATAAATTATATGATTTTTGTGGATACATCGAAGGTAATCATATTATGGATGGGGACGTTAATATTATTGTGACGGATGGTTTTACAGGTAACATTGCTTTGAAAACAGCAGAAGGAACAGCAAATTTTATTACAAGTGAATTAAAATCTGCGTTAACAAATAATTTATTAGGTAAAATTTCCTCATTATTAAATATTAAAAATTTAAATAATTTTAAAAAAAAGCTTGATCCAAGAATTTACAATGGTGCAATGTTACTGGGTTTAGATAGCCCAGTTGTTAAGAGTCATGGAGGCACTGATCATATTGGTTTTTTTAATTCACTTAATGTATGTGAGAAAATAGTAAAAGGAAAATTAATTGAAAAAATAAAAGAAAATATAAATTAAAATGAGAATTAATTTAACAAAAAAAGAAATTATAAATGCTATTCATATGCAAATAGGATATTCAAAAAAAAATTTCTGAGATTATATTTGAAGATTTTTTTGATATTCTTCTCGAAAACATAATTAAAAACAAAAGTGTCAAATTATCTAAATTTGGTACCTTTTACCTAAAAAGAAAAAAAGAAAGAATTGGTAGAAATCCGAAAACCAAAGATACAGCTATAATCTCAGAAAGAAATGTTATTACATTTAAATCATCAAAGGAATTAAAATATTTAATTAATAAAAGTGACTGAAAAACTATCGAAGTATAAATCAATAGGTGAGGTTGCCAAAATATTAGACCTGACTGGTAATAATAAAACATCAACTCATACTATAAGGTTTTGGGAAAAAGAATTTAAAGATGTGAAACCTAAAATATTTAACGGAAAAAGAAGATATTATGATAAAGAAACTATAGATCTTTTAAAGAAAATAAAATACTTGCTTAAGGTTAAAGGCATGACAATTAAAGGTGCTAAAAAAGCATTACAGCTTATAAATTCACCTGTTGACGAGTACGATAATTTATCTATAACAAGTAAAAAAAGTTTAAAACTTAAAGTTTATAATTTATCTAATTTGGTAAAAAAAATAAAATATTGATATGGCAAAGAAAACACATGTTAAGGTTAGAATGGTTCCTGAAGAAAAACCTGATAGTTCTTTTTTTTATTATGTTAAAAAACCCTCTGGTGGAGAAAAAGCTAAAATAAAATTAAAAGCTAGGAAATATAATCCAGCAACAAGAAAACATGAATTTTTTGTAGAAAAAAAATTGCCACCTCACAGTAAATAAATTATTTCTTTTTAAAATTTCTTTTTTCATAATCAATATATGACTTTATAATATTCTGCCAAATTTTGTTTGTTATTAGTGGATCAATCTTTAATAATTTAGACTTTCTATTTATATTTTTTAAAATTATTTTAATTCTTTTTTTATCAACTATTTGATATTTAAACTTTTTTAATTTTAAAACATTTTTAACCAGGTCAGTCCTTTTTTTTATAATTAAAAGCAAAGAATCATCTATTTTATCAAGTTTTTTTCTTAATTCTTTTAATTTTTTTTTATCTTTAGGCGACATTTATTCAATTGGATTTATTAATAATTATTATATTTATCTTATCATGATTATTGATAATTTAAATATCAAAAGACAAATTTCAAAATGGTTAATGTTTATGTTTTGTTTAATATCTTTAATGATTATTGTTGGAGGTCTTACCAGACTTACAGATTCCGGTTTATCTATTACAAAATGGCAACTTTTTTCAGGTGTAATTCCACCATTTACCAAGAGTGATTGGATTATGTATTTTAATTTATATAAAGAAATACCTGAATTCCAGTTACAAAATTATGATATGAGTTTAAATGAATTTAAAATTATATTTTGGTGGGAGTGGGCTCATAGAATTTTGGGAAGAATAATTGGAATAGCATTTTTACTACCATTAATTTATTTCACAATAAAATTGAATTTCAGAAAGTTATTAAATTTATATTTTATATTTTTTTTGATTTGTTTTCAGGGTTTTATTGGATGGTATATGGTTTCAAGTGGTCTAGTGGATAGAGTTGATGTTAGTCATTTTAGACTCTCTATACATTTAATCATAGCCTTTATAATTTTATCCTTAATTTACTGGAATTATTTAAAATTAAAAATGCCAATCTTGGTAAATAATAAATTAAGTTTAGCTTTACCTTTAATTCTTCTTTTATTAATTTATTGTCAAATAATAATTGGCGCCTTTGTTTCAGGCATGGATGCCGGAACAATATATAATTCGTGGCCCATGATGGGAAACTCATATTTTCCTGATGACAATAAAGTTTCCAATTTATTATCTTTAACTGCTTTCAGTGATCCATCGCTCGTTCAGTTTATTCATAGAAATTTAGCATATACAATAATTTTGACTTATATGATTGTGTTTTATAAAATTTATAAAAATAGATTTATTAGTATGTATTATACAATCAATCTTTTAGGAATTCTTTTATTAGTTCAAGTTGTATTAGGTATACTCACATTGCTATATGGTGCACAGATAAAATTTGCATCTATGCACCAAATAAGTTCAATTTTTTTGGTTAGTTCTTGTATTTATTTATTATTTATAAATAAAAATACTAACTCACAGCCTTTAGGCTAGGTTTCCCCGACGCATCTAAAGCTTGCTTTAAGTCAGCAATAATATCGTCAGGATGTTCAATACCTATAGATAGCCTTACATATCCCGGTGTAACTCCAGCAGCTAGTAATTCTTCCTCATTTAATTGACTATGGGTTGTAGTTGCTGGATGTATAGCTAAACTTCTAGCATCTCCAATATTAGCAACATGGTAAAACATTTTTAAAGCTTCAATAAATTTTTTACCAGCTTCGACGCCACCCTTAACTTCAATACCACAAAGAGCTCCATTTCCACCTTTAAAATATTTTTTTGCTCTATCACCAACTTCACCCTTGTGTAGCGTCGGATATATAACTCTTTCTACACTTTTATGTTTAGTTAAAAATTCAACAACCTTTTCAGCGTTAGAACAATGTTGTTTCATTCGTAATGGTGCTGTTTCTAAACCTTGTATTATACCCCAAGCATTATCAGGAGCTAATGGTGCACCTAGATCTCTAAGTAAACAAACTCTAGCTCTTACAGCAAATGCTACATTAGCGCCAGTAAGTTGTGGTACAGCCTCACCCCAAACTGCTCCACCGTAACTAGCGTCTGGTTCATTATACAACGGTTGTCTTTTAGGATCAGCTGTCCAATCAAAATTACCACCGTCAACTAAACAACCACCTATCACAGTACCATGTCCACCAATAAATTTTGTTAGTGAGTGAACAACTACTGCAGCACCGTGTTCAAGAGGTTTGCAAATTATTGGAGCAGCTGTGTTATCCATTATTAGAGGTATGTTATGTTTTCTACCTATATCTGATACTTCCTTGATTGGAAAAACTCTTAAATATGGATTTGGTAAAGTTTCAGCATAAAAAGCCCTTGTTTTATCATCAACAAGCTTCTCAAAATTTTTTGGATCTGATGGATCAGCATATCTGCATTCTATACCTAGTTTTTTTAAAGTGTGTGTGAATAAGTTTACTGTGCCACCATACAAATCTGTAGAGCTAATAAAATTATCTCCAGACTGACACAAATTCATGATCGCAAATGTTGAAGCGGCTTGTCCCGATCCAACTGTTACACATGCTAAACCTCCTTCTAAAGCTGCTACTCTTTTTTCTAATACATCATTTGTAGGGTTCATTATACGTGTATAGATATTACCAAACTCTTTTAAACCAAATAAATTTGCAGCATGATCTGTGCTATTAAATTGATATGAAGTAGTTCTGTAAATTGGAACCGCAACTGCTGTAGTAGAGGGATCACTTCTGTAATCTCCACCATGTAATGCAATTGTCTCTGGATTTGTTGATTTTGACATAAATTCTCCTTTTTTTATATTTTTTAATTCTATTATAATTATTACTTAAGCATCAACCTAAAAAAAGTGAAATAAAACGGGGAAATTTTAAATCAAAGCATCAATTGACTTTATTTTTAGATGGTTTATTACACTCGCACATGACTAAATTCTTAAAAAAAAGTGAATTAATTAATAATTGGTACGAAATAGATGCTACAAATGCAGTAGTTGGAAGATTAGCAGCTATTATTTCGAAAATTTTAAGAGGTAAAAATAAAACTAATTATACTCCACACATGGACAATGGTGACTTCGTAATAGTAAAAAATGTTGAACAAATCAAGTTTACAGGCGAGAAATTTTTTAAAAAAAAATACTATAAACATACTGGCTATCCTGGTGGAATTAAGGAGACTAATCCAGAGACGCTTAGCAAAACTAAACCAGATCAAATTTTAAAACTTGCTGTAAAAAGAATGTTACCGGGTGGATCTTTATCTAAAAAACAACTAACTAAACTTAAAATTTATACAGGTAGCGATCATCCTCATACAGCACAAAATCCAGTCGTGATTGAGGTTGGAAAATTAAACAATAAAAACGTGATTAGAAAATAAACATATGGAAAACATAAAATACGCTACTGGTAAACGAAAAACTTCGATAGCTAAAATTTGGATGTCAAAAGGATCTGGTAAGATCTCAGTAAATGGAAAAGATTTTAAACAATATTTTAAAAGATCTAATCATCAAATGCAAATTACTAGACCTTTTGAAATAATCAATCAAGAAACAATCTTCGATGTAAAATGTAAAGTTACAGGAGGTGGTTTAACCGGTCAAGCTGGTGCAATGGTCCATGGCATTTCAAAAGCTATTTTGTTATTTGATAATAATTTAAAATCAACTTTAAAAAAAGAAAAACTAACCACAAGAGACTCCAGATCAGTTGAAAGAAAAAAATACGGCCATAAAAAAGCAAGAAGAAGCTTTCAATTTTCTAAAAGATAAAATATTTATCACCAACAATTTTAAGATTCTTATGAAAAAAATAAATGTAATTGTAGTAGGTTGTACAGGTTATATAGGAATAGAATTAATTAAAATTTTAATAAACCACAAATATGTATCTATTATAAATATTTGCGGAAATACAAGTGTTGGTAAAAATTTAAGTAGTTATGATAGATCTTTAAAAAACTACAAATTACCAAGAATAAAGAAGTTTTCATCTAAAATGTTGAATGACATCGATATTGTCTTTACAGCATTACCAAACGGGGGATCTCAAAAAATATCAAAAAAAATAAAAAATAAAAAAATAATTTTAATAGATTTATCTGCTGATTTTAGATTAAAAAATTATTTAGATTATGAAACATCTTACAAGATAAAACATTTATCTAAAGATTTATTAAAAAAAAGTATTTATTCCATTCCAGAAATAAAAAAAGAGGAAATTAAAAAATTTAATATTATAGCTTCGCCAGGTTGCTATCCTACAAGTATATTGTTACCTTTGTTACCGTTAATCTCAAAAAATTTAATTAAAAAAAAAAATATTATCATTGATTCTAAATCAGGATATTCTGGTGCAGGCAGATCAATACATAAAAAATTTAAGAATAAAAATTTATATGAGTCAATAAGCGCATATGGTATTTCTAATCATAGACACAACCCCGAAATTCAGCAAGAATTTAAAAAACAATCAGGAAAAAATGTTGAGTTTACTTTTACACCACATTTATCTCCTATGTTTAGAGGTATTTTGTCCACTATATATATAGATATAAACAAAAACTCATCTATGTATAAAATTGTTGGATGTTTAAATAAATATTATAAAGATAGTATGTTTGTTAAAATAGATCAAAATAAATTAATAAGCACAAATGACATAATAAATACAAATTATTGTTTTATATCAGTGTTAAAATCAAAATTTAAAAATAAGTTAATTATCTTATCTGCACTTGATAATTTAATTAAGGGTGGAGCAGGACAAGCCGTTCAAAGTATGAATATAAGAATGGGTTTTAACGAATATGAGAGTTTGCTGTGAAAAAAAAAATAAATATTGGAATTGTTGGTTTGGGTCAAATAGGAAATTATTTATATAATGAAATTAAAAAGAAAAAAAAAGATATTGAATTAAAAACAGGAAAAAAAATTAATATAATTGGTGTTAGCGCAAAAAACAAAAACAAAAAAAGAAAATATAAAATAAATAAGAATATTTTTTTCAAAAACCCAATTGATTTATTAAGAAAAAAGAAAGTTGATATATTGTTCGAATGTATCGGGAAGTCTGATGGGATATCTAAAAAAACTGTAATGTATGCACTAAATAATAAAATTAACGTTATAACTCCTAACAAAGCATTAATTTCAAAGCATGGAGATTACTTATCAAAAATTGCAGAGAAAAGTGGTATTAATTTAGAATTTGAGGCTTCGGTTGCAGGAGGTATTCCAATTATAAGAACTATTAAAGATGGACTTGCTACTAATAAAATTAATAAGGTTTATGGAATTTTAAATGGAACTTGTAACTTTATATTATCTGATATGGAAAAAAATAATGTAAATTTTCAATCATCTCTGAAGAAAGCCCAATTATTAGGATTTGCAGAACCAGGCAATCCTAAACTCGACTTAAATGGTTATGATGCATATGCTAAAATTAAAATTTTATCATCTTTAGCTTTTAATACTAAGATAGCTAATAAAAAAAGTTTAATGGAAGGTATAGAAAATATTGAACTACAAGACATAAAAATATCAAAGCAATTAAACTATAAGATTAAACTTTTAGCTATTTCTGAGATTAAAAATGGAAAATTATTTGAACGTGTTCACCCATGTTTAATTAAAAAAGATTCTTATTTAGCTAATGTAAATGGTGTAATGAACGCTGTCATTACTGAGGGTAATCCAGTTGGAGAAAGTGTTCTGCAAGGAGAAGGAGCAGGTCCTGGACCTACGTCTTCAGCACTTATGTCCGATTTGTTATCTATACTACGCGGTAATATTAAATACCCTTTTGGTATACCTAATATTAAAAGAAAAGAGGTTAAAATATTTGATTATGATAATTACATTAATCCTTTATATTTAAGGTTTGAAGTTAAAGATAAGCCAGGTGTATTAGCGCAGATTACAAATCAACTGGCAAAAAAAAATATATCTGTTGAAAGATTAATACAAATTCCAAATGGCAGAAATAAAACTGCATCCATTGTAATAATTACTCATAAATCGATAGAAATAAACGCACAAAATTGCTTAAAGATTATCTCGAAAAATAAAAATGTTCTTAAATATCCTACATTAATAAGACTACTTTAAAGATGGATATATACATTAAACTTTTTGAAGTTTTGTTTCCAGTTTTTTTTATTGTTGGCATAGGATATTTTTTAGGAAAGAAAAGTCCAAAATTAGATACAGTATTCATAACCAATTTTGGAGCAAATATTGGTTCACCAGCTATTGTTTTCTACTCTGTTACAACAACTGGAATTACATTTGAAATTTTTATTAATTACTTTTTTTATTATTTTCTTGCAATTATTGGTTTTTCTTTAGTGGGTATAGTTTTTTTAAAGTTTTTAAAAAAAGATGTTATAATGGAACTACCACCATTTATACTACCAAATACTGGTAATATGGGTCTACCAATTTGTTTATTTGCTTATGGATCTCAAGGGCTTGGTATAGCTGGAGCAATTGCTTCTATAATTATTTTATTTCATTTCACTTTAGGTGTTTTTTTATCTAGTAAAAAATTTACTTTTGAAGTTATTACTAAAAGCCCTGCTTTTTATGCAATTATAGTTTCAATCATATTCATTTATTTTAAAATTGATGTTCCAAATTTTATTGTAAATACAACTATGTTATTAACCTATGCAACAATTTTTCTAATACTTATGTCTTTAGGTATTGCTTTGACCAGGCTTAAGGTATTTTCATTTAACAAAGCTTTAATATCATCACTAGCTCGTGTAATAATTGGACCAATAATCGGTTTTGGTTTAATAAAATTTTTCAATTTAACCGGAGTGGCAGCTGGGGTACTTTTAATACAAAGTGCAATGCCTAGTGCTATTTTAAATTATCTAGTAGGATCTATGTATTCACCAAAACATATAGTTGATAATATTGCCAGTATGATAGTGGTAAGCACAATATTATCTTTTATTACAGTTCCAATAGTAGTATTTTTAGCATTAAAATATTTCATATAATGACCAAGAAGTTAACTATATTAGGATCTGGAAGCTCTTTAGGCGTTCCAAGAATAGATGGTAATTTTGGTAAATGTAACCCTAAAAATAAAAAAAATCATAGAACTAGATGTTGTGCACATTTAAAATTTAACGAGATCAATATATTAATTGATACATCACCTGATTTAAGGTTTCAATTATTAAGTAATAAAATTAAAGACGTAAATACAGTTCTATACACACATGCTCACGCAGATCAAACTCACGGTATAAATGATCTAAGAGCATTTTATATTAAGTATAGAAAGAGATTAAATGTTTATGCTGATACATTTACAAGGAAACTTCTCATGTCATCTTTTGGATATTGTTTTAAAAATAAACCTGGGTATCCAGCTATTTTAAAATTGAATAATTTAAAAAAAAAACACATATTTATTTCAAAAAAAAGTAAATTGTTAATCGAACCTATAATGACACAACACGGCCTCATACAAGCCGCAAGTTATTTAATTAACAAAAAAATTTTTTACGGAAGTGATGTGAGTAAAATTTATGATAAAGACTTAAAAAAACTAAAAAAACTTGACTTTTTTATTATAGATTGTTTACGTTATGAATATCACCCGTCTCACTATAATTTAGATGATGTATTAAGTATAATTAAAATAATAAAGCCGAAGAATACAATTTTAACGAACCTACATAGCAGTGTTGATTATTCCAAATTAAAAAAAATTTTACCAAAAAATATAATCCCTGCTTTCGATGGTATGAAAATTTTATTTAATTAACATCTCAATTTTATTTCGTAATTTACTTGAATTGGGTTTTGTAAGTGATGAGAAAGTATCTTCTACTTTGCCGTTTTTGTTTATTAAAATTTTATAAAAATTCCATTTTGGTACGGCAGATTTACCATAATTTTCTTTTGCCCATTTATATATTGCATGTGCATCATTACCTTTTACTTGATAAATAGATGTCATTGGAAATGTTATATTAAAGTTTACTTCACAAAACTCCTTAACTTCTTTTTCACTATCTTTTTCCTGATTAAAAGTATTGGATGGTACACCCAATACAACAAAATTTTTGTTTTTATATTCATCCCATAATTCTTGAAGACCTGCGTACTGATTTGTAAATCCACAATAACTAGCTAAATTAACCAGCAATATGACTTTGTTTTTGTATTTATTTAGATTGATATTTTCACCGGTTATTGATTCTATACTAAATTCGTGAAATAACTTTTCATATTTAGCATTTGCATTTGAAGAAAAAAATATCATTAAAAGTATTAATATTATTTTAACATTTATTCTTAACATTTATTTTTTTTTTGAAGATAAATACAGTAAAATAAAACCAACTACAGTTGATAATAGTGACCCAGTCAACACTCCAATTTTAACACCGTCCATATACTGCATATTATTGACGAATGCTAAATTACCAACAAATAAACTCATAGTAAATCCGATCCCGGTTAAAATGCCAACGGCATAAAAACTTACCCAATTCGAGTTATTAGGCAGTGAGGCAAGTCCAAATTTAATTGATGCATATGAAAAAACAAAAACACCTAGTTGTTTTCCAACAAATAATCCTAATACAATCCCAAGTGGGACCGGCAGCATTAAAGAGGATAAACTTAATCCCTCTAATGAAACACCCGCATTTGCAAAAGCGAAAAGAGGCATAATCATATATGCTACATAGGGGCTTATAGCGTGCTCTATTTTAATTAATAAAGAAAAATCATGTTCTTTTTTTCTATGAGGTATGACCGATGCAAGAAGCACCCCAGCAATTGTTGCATGAACACCTGATTCATGTGTAAAAAACCATAAAAATAAACCTAAAATTAAATATGGAGTAAATTTTTTTACTGAGAATTTATTGAGAACTAGTAATAAGATAAAAGTTATTAACATTAATAATAGATATTTTATACTTAAATCTCCAGTATAAAAAAAAGCAATTATAACAATTGCACCAAGATCATCTATGATTGCTAGCGCTGTTAAAAAAACTTTTAAAGATATTGGAACTCTTGAACCAAGTAATGACAATATACCTATAGAAAAAGCTATGTCTGTAGCAGAAGGAATTGCCCAACCATTTAATGTATTAGGGTTTTCAAAATTAATATAAATATAAATTAAAGCGGGTACTAACATGCCACCAACTGCACCAATAATTGGTAACATTGCCTGCTTTAGTGAAGATAATTCACCTTGTAAAAATTCCCTTTTAATTTCCAATGTAACAAAAAAGAAAAAAATTGCCATCAAAGCATCATTTATCCAATGTAGTACACTTAATTTAAGACCAAAATTATTTACACCAATAAATAGATATTCATTTAGTGTACTAAAATAATAACTAGATAATTCGGAATTACTAACAATCAAAGCTGCAATAGCACTTATTAATAAAAGTATACCACTAGCGGCCTCAAGTTTAAAAAACCATTTAAATGGTGATGTAATATAATTTATCATTTAGCTTAACAAATCATTAAAAAATAAAAATAGATCTTTTAATGTTTCGTACAGATTATTCAATAAGAATTTTATATTGGGAAATAACGGTGTTAAGGCATCTTTGAAGGTATCTAAAACTAATATTAAAGCACCAAATGATATTAATACAACTAATAATAATTTTACGTAGTTTGTTTTATTAATATTAATTGTTTTGTCATTTTTACTTATAGGTTTTGTTTCAACTTCTTCATTTATTTCTGTATATTTTTTTGGATTTAAAATATTATTATCTTTTTTAATAATTTTTTTCTCAATTTTTTTTTCTTTTTTTTCGTTAGTATCAATTATATCATTATTATATTTTTCCACAGAAACATCTTTTTGAATGTCTTTAATTTCAGGCACATGAAACCATTTTTTATTACATGATCCACATTGTAGATTTCTACCTTCTTTAGGTATAAGGCTTTCATTAATCTCAAACTTCTTTTCACACGAAGGACATTCAATAATCATTATTACTTTTATAACAGATTCTTCAAAAATTACGTTGTTTTTGCGACTGATTATGCATTGAAATTAACTATAACTGATGTATTAGTTATTTGCACGGGGTGTAGCGCAGCCTGGTAGCGCATCTGGTTTGGGACCAGAGGGCCGCAGGTTCAAATCCTGCCACCCCGACCATTAATATGAAAAAAGCTAAAATTTATAAACCTTCAAAAACAGCAATGCAATCCGGAATTAAAAAATTTGATAAATGGATAATTGAATTTATAACTAATGATACATTGATTAATCCTTTAATGGGGTGGGAGAGCTCTGATGATACATATTCCGAAATCAATCTTGAATTTTCATCAAAAGATCTTGCTATAGAGTATGCAAAAAAAAATAAAATTGACTATGAAGTTATTGAGCCAAAAAAAAGAAAAGTTATTAAAAAATCATATGCAGATAATTTTCTAAAATAAAAATGTTTAGGTTTTTTACACAAAATAAATGGTTTTATTGGTCATGGATAGGTAGTTTCATTATTCTTTTTTCATTGTGGTTTCAGGTGCAAATAGATGTAAAAATAAATGTATGGTTTGGTGATTTTTATGACATGATACAAAAAGCACTCAGTGCACCTAATTCAATAACCATAGAAGAATATTGGGATAGCTTATTTTCATTTATTACATTGGCAGCTACTTATGTTGGGGTTGCTGTTATAGTTGGTTTTTTTACATCTCATTATCTTTTCAGATGGAGAACAGCAATGGTAGAGTGGTATCACAGTGTTTATGATAAAGCACGCAAAATTGAGGGTGCTTCACAACGAGTTCAAGAAGATACTATTAAATTTTCACGAATAATGGAAACTTTAGGAACAAGTCTGATTGAAGCTGTTATGTTGTTGATTGAATTTACACCTATACTATTCGGATTAAGTATTGGAATACCTATATTTTTTTTTGGTGACTGGGAGTATGGTTTAATTACCGGCGCTTTAATTTGGGCAGTTGGTGGTACACTTTTTTTAGTAGGCTTAGGCATTATATTAAGATTAGTTGGTGTTGAATATGATTTGCAGAAACAAGAAGCTGCATATAGAAAAATCTTAGTAATTGCCGAGGATGATGGAAATGTAAGACCAAAAACTATAGATGAACTGTTTAACGAAGTAAGAAAAATACATTTTTTAAGTTACATAAGATATTTATATTTTAATATCGGAAGAATTGCTTATTTGCAGGCAAATGTGTTATCAGCTTATGTTTTTCTAGCACCTGCCATTGTTGCGGGAGTAGTTACTTTAGGAGTGATGCAACAAATTATAAGAGCATTTAGTAAAGTAGAAGGATCTATGCAATATATTCTAAAAGCATGGCCAACTATTATTGAGTTAGCAAGTGTTTATAAAAGATTAAGAGAATTTGAGGTAAAACTTAATGAGGTTGAATATAAAGAAAAATTTTCTGAGTAAGATATGGCTTTAAAAAAAGATATTTTAAATAAATTTACAAATATCACATCAATAGCTGCGGTCTCAGCTTTCAAGTTTATTGGTATGAATGACAAAATTAATGCTGATAAAGCAGCCGTTGACTCAATGAGATCAGAGTTAAATAAATTAGATATAAGTGGAAAAATTGTGATTGGTGAAGGTGAGCTAGATGAAGCACCAATGCTTTTTATAGGCGAAAAGGTTGGCACCGGAAAAGGTATTAACTTAGATATAGCTGTTGACCCAGTTGAAGGTACAAATTTTGTTGCAAAAAATCTCAATGGAGGACTTTCTGTATTAGCAATAGCCGAAAAAGGTAATTTACTAAACGCACCTGAAACATACATGAATAAAATTGCAGTGGGGGGCGATGTGCCTAATAATTGTATAGACTTAGACTATTCAATTGAAAAAAATATTAACAATATAGCAGATTTTAAAAGGAAAAAATTGTCAGAAGTAACAGTTTGTATATTAGATAGACCAAGACATAAAAATATAATCGAAAAGTTAAAAAAAATGGACGTAAAAATTAAACTTTTATCTGATGGTGATATTTCAGGCGCTCTATTTGTAACTGATAGTAAATATAATGTAGATCTTTTTTTAGGAATAGGGGGTGGGCCAGAAGGTGTACTTGCTGCGTGTGCGCTAGATTCGTTTGGTTGCTTTTTCCAGGGTAGATTTTTATTCAATGATAAAAAAAGTATATTGAGGGCAAACACAATGGGTATTAAAGATTTAAATAGAAAATATGATCTAAAAGATATTGTTAAAGGAGATAGTATTTTTTGTGCCACAGGCATTACAAATAGTGATTTAGTAAATGGGGTAAAATTAAATGAAGATGTATTCATCACAGAAACATTTGTGACGCATAAAAATTCGTCAAATAATATAATAATAAACAATATAGCAAAGACTTGATTATTAGCACTTTATACAATAAAAGATCAATTTTTGGTCCCTTCGTCTATCGGTTAGGACACATGGTTTTCATCCATGAAAGAGGGGTTCGATTCCCCTAGGGACCGCCATAAAAAATGAATTATTTTGTTTATTTAATCATTAGCAAGGACAAAAATAAGACAATTTCTTATGTAGGATATACTAACAATATTAAAAAAAGAATTTTTTTACATAATTGTGGGAAAGGTGCAAAATTTACTCGAGGCAGGGAATGGAAGCTGGTTTATAAGCAAAAATATTTATCTAAAGCACATGCGATGAAAGAAGAATATAAATTAAAAAAAAATTATTATTTAAGAAGTAAAATTAAACAATTAAAATTAAATTGAAAATTTCAATATTATTACCATATAAAGAAAATTTCTCTCCAGATTACCCTGGTGCTGTATCTATTTATGTTAAGGATACAACTCTGTGCAGCAAATATTATAAAAATATTATAATATACGGAAGTACAAATTATAAAAATAAACTTCTAAAGAATTATTTTAATTTACCTTTTAAAAAAAAGATTTTTAAAAGTAGCTCAAAGATATATGTTGATTCTTTTCTAAAACAGGAAAAAAAAAGAAAATCTGATATCATAGAAATTCATAATAGACCAATATATGTTGATCAAATTAAAAAAAAAACAAATGCAAAAGTAATATTATATTTTCATAATGATCCGTTAGAAATGACCGGATCAAAAACATTTAAAGAACGTATTAATTTGTTTAATAATACTGAAAAAATAATATTTAATAGTGAGTGGTCTAAAAAAAGGTTTATTTTAAATCTCGACAAATTTTTCCATAAATCAGAGAAGCTCGAAGTAATTTATCAATCAACAAATAAAGTAAAAATCGATATTAAAAAAAAAAAGAAAATAATTTCCTTTGTAGGTAAATTAAATAAAGCAAAGGGTTATGATATATTTGGCAAAGCTATAATTAGAATTTTAAATAAATATTCAAAATGGGAAGGACATGTTTACGGAGATGAACCAAGAGAAAACCTTAATTTTACACACAAAAATTTATTTATAAAAGGTTTTCAATCACACCATAAAGTTCTTAATAATTTTAAATATTCAAGTATAACCGTTGTATGTTCAAGATGGAACGAACCATTTGGAAGAACTAGTCTTGAAGCTTCCAGTAGAGGATGCGCTGTAATTATAACAGATAGAGGGGGTTTACCAGAAACAGTTACTGATGCTATAATCCTTCCTACATTAAGTGTCTCAAATTTATACAATTCTTTAGAAAAACTAATATTAAATAGTAAACTAAGAAGAAAACTTCAATTAAAATCAAAAAATAATTTTTATTTAACAAATAAATTTGTAACAAAATCAATAGATAAATATAGATATAGTTTTTTTTCAGAAAAAAATATTTTTGTCAAAAAAAATAAACTCAAAGTTTTACATGTAACAAATTTTAATGAGAGGCATAATGGTAGGTTGTTTTATAATACTGGTAGAAGAATCAATAATGGTTTAATAAGATTAAATCACAGTGTTTTAACTTTCAGTGATCGAGATATAGTAAGTTATTATAGATCAATTAAGGATATAGATGGTTCAAAAAAATTAAATAAAAAATTAATTAGCGTAATATCAAATTATATACCTGATATTATTATTTTAGGGCACGCTGATTTAATTAAAAAGGACACTCTAATCTTTATAAAAAAAAATTATCCGAAAATAAAGATAGCACAGTGGTTTCTTGATAGAATGGACTCTGAATGGAAAAGTAATAGGAAAAGATTCCTAGATAAAATGTCAGTAGTTGATGCTAGCTTTTGTACTACATCTCCAGAAATACTTAAGTTTCCTAAAAAAAATAAAGTTTTTTATATTCCCAACCCTGCAGATGAGTCTTTTGAAACATTATCTTCATATAAAAATAAAAATCCAAAATTCGATGTTTTCTTTGCAATGTCTCATGGGGTACATAGAGGCACACTAAAAAAAGGTAAATTTGATGAACGAGAAAGGTTCATTAAAAAATTAATGAAAAAAACACCAAATATTAAATATGATTTATATGGTTTTAATGACACTCAACCAATTTGGGCTGATGACTTAAAATTAAAGTTGTATAATTCTAAGATGGGTCTAAATCTTAGTCAGGGCAAATCTATAAAATACTACTCAAGTGATAGAATTACTCAACTCATAGGCAATGGTCTTTTAACTTTGGTAGACAAGAAAACGCAATTAAATAAGTTTTTTAAAAAGAATGAAGTTATATTTTATGACACAATTAATGATTTATCTAAAAAAATTTTAAAATATTCAGAGAATAAAGATTTAAGAATTAAAATTGCTAAAAAAGGTAAATTAAAATATCATAAATATTTTAACTCAAAAACTGTTGCTGATTTTATCATAAATAAAACTATGAATATATCTAACAACAAGAAATATTATTGGAATAATGAAAAATAATTATTATGTAACAACTCCAATTTATTACCCATCTGCAAACCCTCATATGGGACATGCATATTCAAGTATAATTGCAGATTTTTTTGCAAGATTTAAAAGTATTCAAGGTTATAATGTATTTTTTCTCACTGGAACTGATGAACACGGTCAGAAAATAGAGCGTGCTGCGAAAAAAAAAGGTATGAAACCATTAGAATTTTGCGATGAAATAAGTAAAACATTTAAAGATCTAACTAAGATACTAAATCTTTCAAATAATGATTTTATAAGAACTACAGAAGAAAGGCACAAAAAATCTGCGATAAATATTTGGAATAGCTTAGAAAAAAAAGGTGAAATTTATTTATCTAAATACTCTGGATGGTATTCAATATCCGATGAAGCTTTTTATAGTGAGAATGAAATTGAGGAAAATACAGGTAAAAAAGTGTCCAAACTATCAGGATCACCTGTAGAATGGGTTGAGGAGGAATCATATTTTTTTAAACTATCTAATTGGGAAAAAAAATTACTTGAATTTTATGATGATAACCCAAACTTCATATTACCAATTTCACGAAGAAATGAAGTTATTAGTTTTGTTAAGAGTGGGCTGAAAGATTTATCTGTAAGTAGAAAATCATTCAAATGGGGTATACCTGTGCCATCTAATGAAGATCATGTAATGTATGTTTGGTTAGACGCACTAACAAACTATTTAAGTGCTGTTAATTATCCAGATCAACAAAACGAATTATATAAAAATTATTGGCCTGCCGATTTACATATTATAGGTAAGGACATTTTAAGATTTCATGCAATATATTGGCCAGCATTTCTTTTGGCTGCCGACCTTGAACCACCAAAAAGAATCTATGGTCATGGCTGGATACTTTCTGGAGACCAAAAAATGTCGAAATCCAAAGGAAATATTTTAGATCCTATAGATATTATTGATACATATGGATTAGATCCATTAAGATATTACCTAATTAAAGAAGTATCTTTTGGTAACGATGGAAATATATCAAAAGAAAAATTAGAAAATTGCATTAATAGTGATTTAGCGAATAATTATGGAAATTTGTGCCAAAGAGTAGTCAGTTTCTCTGAAAAAAATCTTAATTTAAATGTTCCTCGGAACATTAAATTTAATGATGATGATATAAAAATTCTCTCTGTTTATAACACTAACTATAACAAAATTATTGATTATGTTGATAATCAAGATATTAATTCATATATAAATTTTATTGTTGATCAATTATTCGCAGCAAATAAATATTTTAATGACCAAGAACCGTGGAAAAAGAAATCAGATCCTGAAAGGTTAAATACAATAGTTTATACATCTCTTGAACTTATAAGAAAAGTAACGATACTGTTGTACCCAATAATTCCAGAAACATCGCTTAAAGTATTAAAGATTTTCAATTATAATCTTGATGATTTAAAATTTGAGAGTCTTAGAATAAATAATTATATAAAATCAGGAATTCATTTAAATAAAATCGACATTTTGTTTAAAAAAATTGATATGTCTTAAAATTTCTTACTTTAATAAGATTACATAATTAAATGTTCACAATAATTATACCTACCTTTAATAATTTAAATTATCTTACTATTTGTATAAAAAGTTTAAGAAAAAATTCAAAGTTTAATCATCAAATAATACCTCATGTTAATGTTGGTAGGGATGGAACTACAAAATATTTAGACTCGGAAAAAATCGAGTACACATACACCAATTATAATTCTGGTATTTGTGAGGGAATGAACAAAGCATCAAAAAAAGCAAAATTTGAACTTATATTATATGCTCATGACGATTTCTATTTTTGTCCAGATTGGGATGTCGTTTTATTAAATGAAGTTAATAAAATTGGACATAATAGATTTTATTTGTCTGGATTAATGATAAATAATGGTCCAATTAAATTTGATTGTGGTGCTGATATTAATTCTTTCGATGAAAGTAAACTTCTCAATAACTACAAAAATATTAATCATTATGATTTTCAAGGTTCTACATGGGCACCCCATCTAATACACAAAGAATTGTGGAATAAAGTAGGGGGTTTTAGCGAGGAATTTTATCCTGGAACAGGTTCTGATCCTGATTTAAATATGAAATTGTGGAGAGAAGGTGTAAGAATTTTTAAAGGACTGAATGATTGTAAAGTTTATCACTTTGGCTCTACTGTTACAAGAGGGTATAAAGGTCATCCAACAATTAAAACTGAGTCTGGTAGCAGGGGTGCAAAAATATTTTTACTTAAGTGGGGTATATCAATTAAATTTTTCAAAAAAAGATATTTACTTTCAGATCAAAAATTTCAATCTAATTTAGAAGAACCTTTAAAAAATCTAAGTTATTATCTTGATCTATTTATTGTTAAACTAAATTATTTCTATGTTAGATTATTTTCAAATATTAAATTTTAATCTTATTTAATGCATTGTTTTTAAATATATTCGCTTCTTTTATGTACCTTCTAACCATCTGAGTCGTTTTATGACCTGTCATTGCCATAATACTACGCTCATCAGCTCCAGATTCTGCAGCCACTGTAGCAAAGCCAGATCTTAAACTATGACCTGCAAAATTTTTATTTTCAATACCAGCAAAATTTAAGTATTTTTTCATTAATAAAACTACTGATTGATCTGTTAATCTTTTCTCTGTTAAGGTTAAACCTTTAGAAAATCTTCTAAAAATGGGTCCAGATTTGATTTTAGAAATTTCTAACCATTTTTTAAGGTTAAATACTGGGCAATATTTTTCATTGGTGAAGTAGGGTAGTCCTTTGATCATTCCTTCACCGAGTTGGTCAGTTTTTGACCTTTTGATAGTTAATTTGACACCTTCGGGAACAAATTCTAAATCCTCATGATCAATTGAAATTATTTCAGTTCTTCTAAATCCACCTCCAAAGCCTATTAAGATAATTGTCTTATCTCTCAACTTCTTAATATCCTTAATTTTTTGTTCATCTATCACATTAACTATTGATTTTAAATGACTGATTAATATAGGTTTTTTTCCTTTTTGAATACTTCCTTTTAACCTTTTAATTCCCATTAAATTTTCAACAATGATTGGATGTTTAGTATCCAAATAATGCCCTTTTATCTTATGAACCATACTTATTGAAACTAATCGTCGCCTTAAGGTGCTAGTTTTCAAAGTTTTAGATAGGTGAGTTAAGTATAACGATACTATTTTAGGCTCAGATGGCAAAGAATTTAAACCATGTTTTGCACAAAAAGCTCCAAAATCTCTGAAATCTGATTTGTAAGCTCTCAAAGTATTATTTGCTTTAGAACTTTTGAGATTATTTAATGTTGTTTCATGAAGCGATTTTAACTCTGTTGTAAGTTCATTCATATTATTACTATTGATAACAATTAATTATCATTAGTAATATAATAACACATTTTCAATGTCAAGCAAATAAGTTAAGATTTAAATATGCCTAAATATCTTCTAATTGGTCTTGGAGTAATGATAATTTTATTTGTCTCAATGCATTATTGGGCTAAATTATCAGTTCAGGGAAAAAACAGAGCATTAATGCTAATATTTGGCGTTTTTTTTTTAAGCATATTCGTTCTACTATTTTTATTGATGGGTTAAATATTAATTATCCACATTGTTAATAAAAACATTTATCAATTATAAGGTGATTAAATAAAATTTATTTTTAATGTAATATTTTTTTAATTTAAGAGGCAACTCTTAACTGACCAATTGGGGAAATACCGAGAGGTTCAAGCCCAAGGGGCAGAAAACTTTGCGGAGTAGCGCTAAAATCGCAAAGTGACTAGGCATGGCGGTAGCGCATAAAACGACGTGCCAAAACTGCTGTTCTTTGTGCCTGAAAAGGTGCAAGGAAACAGGGTTTTTCTACAAAAAATGATTCTTAAAGGAACAAAATTTCAATTAAAAGTTTGGAGATATCTTAAGACTATACCAAAAGGTAAGGTTAAAACCTACAAACAGGTTGCTAAAAGCATAAAAAGCCCTAAATCAGCTCGTGCTGTAGCTAACGCTTGTGCTAATAACCCATATGCCCCGAAAATACCCTGCCACAGAGTAATTAGATCTGATGGCGGCCTTGGAGGCTATTCTGGTAGTGGTGGAATTAGGCAAAAAATACGTTTGCTTAGATTAGAAAAAGTAAAAGTCTAACAACAACTTAAGGACTTTTTAACATTAAAAACTCAGCTAAATCAACGATTTTTGATTATTTTATCTCATTTATTGAAAAATATGATAATTCATCCTTCAGTTGTACCTAATATAAGCTAATTGTAAAAATAGACCCCTCTATGGGCTTTTAAATGCTATATTCTATTTATGCATTACTCCATTATTTAATCAAATCAAACCTTTTAGAATACTATATTTTCTGATTAGTTTATTATTATCTATGACTTAAAGTCTTAAATTTTATGAGTTTTTTTTCTTTTTTTTTAATGATTATCCCATTATCCATATGTTTGTGAATTAAAGAACTTTTTTTTAAATCTTTATTATTAAATTACGTAATATTCGTATTTATAAAATATTTAATAAATACAATTATTTATACATATTATATTAAGTATAACTTTATATATTAGTACACAAACAGTACCTATTATTTAAATTTTTTGACTATATTATGTCTTATAGAGATATAAATACCACTTAATACGATAATAAATAAACCTAAAAGAGTCCAATTATCAGGAAAATCACTAAAAAAATAATAACTTATTATAATGTTCGTGATTATCTCAAAGTAGCCAAATGGAGCTAATTTAGAGGCGTCAGCATATCTCAAAGACAGTATTAAAAATAAATGCCCTATACAGGCAAGTATTCCTATCGACGCCATAATAGTCCACTGATTTAAGGTGGGTTTAACTCAAACAAAAGGAATTACGGTGGATATGATTATTACCCCTACTACGCCGGTCAATAATAAAGTTAATAAAGGATTATCTGAAATGCTTAGTTTACGTGTAATAATTAAATAAAATCCATACATTATTCCTGTACCTAGGGCAGCTATACTTGCTAAATTAATTTCTACAATATCTGGTCTTATAACTACCAAGGAGCCAATAAACCCTATAATTACTGCAGACCATCTCTTAAATCCTACCTTCTCACCTAAAAAAATTGGAGAAAAAGCAGTAACAATTAAAGGTGCAACAAAGGCTAAAGTTAATGCTTTTGGTAAAGAGATAATAGAAATAGCATAGAAGAATAGAATGTTTGCTGTCAAAAGAATTAAACCTCTCAAAAATTGTAACTTTGGCTTGTTAGGCGAAACTAGTTTTTTTTTGAAAAAAAAAAACATTACCGGAAAAATAATGATCACTGTAAAAAAGTATCTAGCCCAAGTAATTTGAAGTACAGGTAAATCTGTACTTAAGTACTTCGCCAAACCATCCATTATAGGTAAAACTATCCAGGCTGATAAATTGAGGGTTATTGCCCTCATTAAAAGAATAATTTATTAAAATTTTTTGATGTAATTTTATCTAACTCATTTGAAGTAATATTCTTTATTTCAGATAATTTTTTTAAAGTATGAATTATAAAACTTGGTTCGTTTTTTTTTCCACGATGTGGATTTGGAGCTAAAAAAGGACTATCGGTCTCTATTAATAAATTTTCCAACGGAATAGATTTAAATGTATTTTGTAATTCTGTAGAATTTTTAAATGTTATAATTCCACTAGCAGAAAAATAAGCATCTAAATCAAGTAAATGATGAGCAAATCTTAATGATCCTGTGAAACAATGCATTAATATTTTTGGTTTAAGATCTTTATATGTAGATAAAATTTCAAATGTTTCTTTTTCTGCATTTCTAGAATGCACGATTATAGGAACATTTAACTCTATTGATGCTTCAATATGATCTGAAAAACTTTTGATTTGAGCTTTTTTTTCACTATTGTTATAATAGAAGTCTAATCCAGTTTCCCCAACACCAATTATTTTTCTGTTAATATTAACATTTTGGATTATTTTGTCTTTTGAAATACTATAATTTTGACTTTCATGCGGATGAATCCCATATGTACCAAAAATCATTGTGTCAAATTGTACAAGATTTAGTATATTATCAAATTCTTTATCAGTAGTACAAATGGTTAATAATTTTTCAATACCAGCAAGTTTCGATCTCTTCAATATATCTGGAATATTATTATTAAGTGGCTCGCGATCTAGATGGCAGTGAGAATCTATCATTTTGAAAGTAAATTAGTTTCTAGTTCCAAAAATACAGGATCTACATCAAGATTATATTTAATTGCATCACTGTAATTTTTATTAAAATCATGAAAATATTTAAATACATTTATTTTTTTTTTTATGAATAAATTCATTATGGCAATATAATTCAATATAAAATTTAATTTCATCGTATGATACTTTATTTGATTTATATAAATTATCTTTAACTATAACCTTAACAATTTTATCCAAATTTAATGTTTCAAGACTTAGATTTGTATTTCTGCAAAAATTAATTAAATTTACATAATTTAATGGTGTCAGATAAAGTTTTTTAAAAATATTGGGTATATTGTTATAAATATCCCTATCAAAATAATCGTTTATTATGTTTTCAATATACTCGTTTGACAAACTAAGACTGTATTCAACACAACGAGACTTAACGGTATCTATAAGAAATTTATTTTTTGAGTAAATTATAAAGAAAAATATATTTTGGATATGTTCCTCCATTATTTTTAAAATTGCACTACTTGAGTTAACAGATAAATGTTCAGCGCTATCAATAAAGACAATCTTTGGTTTATTTAATAAAGAGGATTTATATACAAAATTCTTTAGTTCGCGAATTTGAGATATTTCAATATTTTTTTTATCATCATATTTTTTTAAAAGATAAAAATTAGGGTGTGTGTTTGACGCTAACAATTTAAAAGATTTGTTATTTTCGTTAATTTGATAATTTTTAATATCATACTCATTATCCTCATTTTCAGAAAGTATAATGTTAACTAAATGAAAAGCTAATATTGACTTCCCTACTCCCTCAACACCTGAAAAAAGAATATCTTTAGGTAATCTTTTATTAATATAAAGATATTTTAATTCATCTATTTTTTCCTGATAACCATATAGTTTTTTTACGATGTATTTATCCATTTATATAAATTTTTCTATTTTATCTAATATTTTATTTTTATTTTCAATAATACTTTCATTAGAATCTATAATTACACAATCTTTATTATTTTTCAAAATTTTTAAAAAACCTTTTTGAATTTTTATATAGAAATTATATTTAAATTTATCATATCTATTTTTATTTTTTCTTAATGAAATTCTTCGTATGAGATTTTTTTTACTAACTGTATGTAAAAAAATAAGATCTGGTTTTATTTTTTTTAAAATATATTTATTGTTCATTTCGACAATTTTATTACTAATTTTCATACCATAAGATTGATAAGCTAGGGTTGAATATATAAATCTATCTATTAGTATTATTTTTTTATGATAATTTTTTTTTAATATTTGATCATAATTCTCGCTTCTTGATGCTAAATATAAATAATAATCTGTCAAATTATTAAAATTTGTCTTACCATTTAAAATTAATCTTCTAATTTTCTCAGAATTTTTTGACCCACCAGGTTCTCTAAATTTTATAAATTTAATGTTTTTTTTTTTTAAAAAATTGGAAACATGATCGATTTGTGTTGTTTTACCTGAACCCTCGACTCCTTCAAAAACTATTAATGGATATTTAAACATCGCCCCATATTAAATAATTAATTGAAGAAATTATCCTTGAAAGTATATTTAGTTTTTTTATATTTTCATATGAAATTAGATTATATTCATTAAGTAGTTCATCTTTATAATAAAGTCTCAACTTTCCAAGTATTTGATTTTTCACAATTGGAGCCTCTATAGGGCCCTCGTAAGTAATGATAGCTTTTAAATATTTTTTTCTAGACTTTGGTATAGTTTTGTAAATATCTTCGTTTACGTAAGCTTTTACTTTATTTTTTTTTCCTAACCATACATCTAATTCTGTAAAACTTATATTTTTATCTATGACTTTAATCGTATCGAAATTTGTTAAACCGTATGTAAGTAGTTTTGCGGATTGTCTCGATCTATCGCTTTTAGTGGCAAAACCACTTCCAACTGCTATAAGTCTCCGATTTTTTCTTTTCAATGAAGATGCTAGTGAATATTTTTCTACCGCTAAATAACCTGTTTTTATACCATCAGCACCAAAATTTTTATATAGCAGAGGATTTCTATTACCTTGTTTAATTGGATCACCTCCCGTCCTATCCCATGTAAATTCCGTCTCTTTGTACATTTCATAATAAGTTGGATAGTTTTTAATAAGGTAATTCGACATTATTAGAATATCTCTGACAGTTGAGTAATTGTCTGGATCATTGATACCTGATGAATTTGAAAAATTTGTATTTTCCATGCCAATTTCTTTTGCTTTAGAAGTCATCATTACAGCAAATTCCTCTTCTGTACCTGCAATTCCTTCGGCTAAAGCAACACATGCATCATTGCCTGAAGCAACTATTATCCCTTTAAGTAAATTTTCAACTGATACCTGATCTCCAACCATTATGAACATAGATGAATAACCTGATTGGGATAATCTCCATGCATTTTCTGAAATCAAAAATTTTTCGTCTAAACTTAAATCACCTTTTTCTATTAGCTCAAATGCAATTATTGACGTCATTATTTTAGTCATAGATGCTGGGTAAATGGACATATCAGCTTCCTTTTCATATAAAACTTTGCCTGAAAGATAATCCTGCAAAATTACAGTTTTCGCTTTTATATCAAATGTTGCGATTGATGTACTATTTATTAGCATTGAGAATAAAAATAAAATTATTGTTTTTTTGATTTTCATGTTTTTAGAATTTCTAAGTTTTCAAAATCAAGTTTAAGTACTTTATTAAAATTTTCTTTCAAGGATTTTAGATCATAATATGGACCTAAAAAAACTCTAAATTTAGTTTTAGATAACTTTTTTATATTTACATTCTGGATATTTATTTCGTCTTTGATCCTATTTTCTAACATTTTTGCAGTTTCTTCATAATAGAAGTCAGCTACTTTAATTTTATAACTAAACTTTTTTTTATAGTTAGCTTTATTAATTTTTTTTGTTTCTATACTTAGGTCCTTAATACCAATTTCTACGATGGGAGCTTTTTCAGCAACATTTCTTTCCTCTTTGTAAGTTTTACTTTTATTAGCAATAAATGTAGAATTTTTATTAATCTGGGTTATCTCCACATAAGGTTCAAGAAAATTTATCTCAATATCTTTAGCAACCCTCAATGATAAAACGCTATTATAGAATGGTGGATAGTTTGACCTTTGACCTACTTTTGCAATTATACTTTTATTGTTTAATAAATTAGTTACTTTCACATATGTGGCTGGTTTTAATCTTGTTGAAAAAATAATTAAAGATCTATTATCAATTTTTTTAGATATAATTTTATTTTTAAAAAGTTCGTCTTTATAAACTAAAGCAAATCCAGTATTTGAATAGGTTTTATTAAAATTAATTTTTTTTGAATTATCAAGAGGTACACAAGAGTGAAGGAGAAAAAAAATTAAAAATATTATTTTATAGTTCATTATAAATACTTCTTTTTAAAGTGCATACGGCTAAACCGAATCTTAAAGATCTATTCCATTTTAATACTAATTCATAATTATTAAATACAAGATATGCAGGCATCAATTTGTTAGCATTTTCTACTATATCCATATCTGGTGTTATAATTGCTGCCTTATAATTTTCATTAATATTTATATCTTTATAATTTTTAATGAATTTTTTAAAAAATTTTAATTTTTTTTTATATCTTATTTTTTTTGCAGAGGTGTTTAAGAATTTTGTAGGTATATCGTCTTCTAGAATTATTTTTTTAAAACATGGTTCATTTTGCTTCCAACCAATTTTGTTTATATAATTTGCTGCTGATGCAAAAGAATCTTTTATGCTTTTTAGTTCGATTACATTGTTAACATCATAATCAATTGCGTGGTTGTCTATCGTTGATGGCATGAATTGAAAATATCCGAAGGCACCAGCCCAAGAGCCATATAATTTTTTTCCATCTATTAAATCCATATCTATTAACTTTAATGCAGTTAATAATTCTTTTGAAAAGAATTCGCTTCGTCTTTTATCAAAGCTTAAAGTAGCTAAAGAGGATATGATATCCATTTTTCCAACATATTTACCATAATTAGTTTCTATAGCCATTAAAGATAATAATAGTTCTTTTTCAACAGAGAATTCATTTTCGATTTTATTAATAACTGTTTTATGTTTATTATAAAGTTTTATACCCTGTTGAACCCTTTTATTATTAGCTCTCTTACTAACATATGTTTTGGTATCTTCATAAAACTCTGGTTGGTATCTGTCATATTTAATTACATTTGGTAAAAATTTAGCATTCATAAGTACGCTATTTACTGTTTTTGTTGAAATTCCATTTTCAATAGCTCTTTTTGAAAATGTTTTTAACCAAAAATTAAAATTTTCATCACATTGTGCAGAAGAGTAAGTCAGAAACAAACAAAAAATTGTTATGTTAACTATTTTCATAAATATCTTTTATATAAATGATTACTGCAATCCATATTAAAATAAAACTAATAAGTTTTTCAATAGAAAAATATTCATTAAAATAAAAATACCCCAATAAAAATTGAGCAGTGGGTGTTACAAAAAAAATCATACCTGACGGTCCTAGCCCTGCTTTTTCTAGACCTTTAATGAATAAAAATAATGGTATTACAGTCATTGGTCCAGCTAAAAATAATAAAAACATATTTAGGGGATTTGAAAAAGTAAACTCATTCATTCCTTTTGAGTATATTATGTAAAAAACTATTAGAGAAATTGGAAACACAAATAAACTCTCTACAAACAATCCAATATCGGTATCTACGTTGATTTTCTTTCTTAATATATTATAGGCACCCCAAAAAAGGGCGACTAATAAACCAAGCCATGGGAAAGAATTGATAAAAAATAATAAATATAAACATGAAAAAACAACAATAGTTATTGATAAATATCTCTTAAAATTAAGTTGCTCATTAAAAAAAAGATTTCCAAATAAAACGTTTATAATTGGAAATATAAAATAGCCATAACTAGCATCAATTATTCTTTCTGTAGCAACAGCATATATCCATGTCGTCCAATTAGATAATATTAATAAACTTGTAATAAACAAAATTAATAAATTTTTAAAATTAAAAATAATTTTTTTTAAGATAGACCATTTGTTTAAGTAAATAGTTGTAAAAAAAAGAATTATACATGTCCAAAAAGTTCTATGTGTTACCACCTCAATTGTGCCGGCGAAACTTATATATTGAAAAAAATAAGTGCCTAGCAAACCCCACCACAATGATCCTAAAGTTGCATATATAATACCATCTTTAATATTTTGATTTTTCATTAATGAATAATTATATTTTAATATTTTTTAGTTGATATATAAATTTATACTTATAAAACCTTGCAAACGGAGAGATGGCTGAGCGGTTGAAAGCACCGGTCTTGAAAACCGGCAAAGGGGCAACTCTTTCCTGGGTTCGAATC
>MDTB01023243.1_pt1 | contig 43937 bp, 42 predicted proteins | sample 811161 | NCBI WGS metagenome assembly MDTB01 (sample SAMN05326650, study PRJNA326480) | marine metagenome | isolation source: seawater | place: Mediterranean Sea | collected 2009 | reverse complement strand
TTTTTTTTTTTTTCTATTGTACCTGTCCAAAAACATTCCCACAAGAGCTGTATCGTCAACATCTGGATAAAAATCGTTGTTAAACTGAAAAGCCCATCCACCTGGCTCTATATTATTTCTATTATGAGACCAATCACCTTTGGTCTTTATTTCTTTTTTAAGAAGCCAACTTACAAGTTTATCATCAAAGATTTCATTTTCAATCTTTAAAATTCCCATCCATCCAGAATCCCAAACTGGAGAAAAACAAGGTTGGCAGTATGCATATTCTTTCTTTTCAACAACAAGTTTGTTGATTGCTTTCATAGCTAACTCAATTTCTTTAAAATATTTTTTTTTATCTGAAATAATTAAAGCGATTAAAGAATTCACCATTGCTGGGAAGATACCTCCTAAACCGTCTTCGCCATTAATTCTTTTAACAATCCACTTGATTGCTTGTTTCTCACAATTCGTCTTATATTTCCTTGGAAAAAAGGGAAATATTCTTCTAGCAAATCTGTCTATATAAATAAAAAATTTTGAAAGCTTATTTTTTTGAGAAATTATATCAATTTCCCTTGATGAATTTTTTACATTGCAAAATAATTCTTTTATTGAGATTTTATTTGGATTGGAAGCTATTGGCCTTTTATTCATAATCACAAGTAATGGAACCAAAACTGTTCTCGACCAATAAGAAATTTTATAAATATTAAAAGTGAACCAGTTTGGAAATTTCATTATTTCAATTGGCATAAAAGGAATTGATTCCCAACTAATCTGATTAAATAGCGCTAAGGAAATTCTTGTAAAAACATTAACCTTCTCAATTCCCCCTAATTTCAAAATACATTCTTTTGCTTTAATCATGTATTTAGTTTTCTCACTTACGCCAGCTAGTTTTAATGCATAATAGGCTTTTACAGAGGCACTGAGATCACTTTCTCCCTCAAAAAATAATGGCCAGCCTCCATACTTGTTTTGTTTACTGAGAATATAAGTTACTATCTTCTGCTGTAATTCTATATTTATTTCTCCAAGAAAATGCATTAATAGAATGTACTCAGATGGAATTGTTGTATCGGCTTCTAGTTCATAAACATAACAGCCCTCTTTAAGTTTCTTTGTTTCCTGATTTTTAAGTTGGTTGTTAAACGTTCCCTTAAAATCATTGATTATTCTTATTAACTCATCCATGATAATACTAACTGACAGCTTGTTTGCCGGAAAGAATTGATCCTTCAATAGTACATGGTAACGATGTTTGTGTCCAATCTCCTGAAATTCTTGAATTTTTTGGTAAATTATTTAATTTTTTTACTAGCTCATAATTAGTTGGTGATTGTTCAACTGTAGCTTTTTTTTCTCTAACAACCTGATAGTCGGTCATCGGTGTTTTAATTTTAAGACACGAACTAATCTCTTTCCAGATTAATTTAGCTATTATATCTGAGCTATATTCATTTAAATGGTTTGCGTTACTAATGGTGATAGAAAGATAATTTTTTTTAATGAATAACCAATGAGAATTTGTATTTATTAGACCTATTATTTGTAAAGAAGTATTTTTATCTAATTGCTTAGGCAATTTGTAATGAATATTAATAATACAATTATAATTTACTGGTAATTTATACATTGGAAAAATTTTTAATAAGTTTGATGGAGGTATAGCAAATAAAACGATATCTTTTTTAGATATATCTACACTATGGTTATTAAAATAAAGTTTGGTAATATGATTATCAGTCACATCAATTTTTTTTAAGATTCTTTTAAAGTGAATCTTAAGTCCTTTTTTATTAATAAAATCAACACAAGGTTGAATTACGGCATTATTCCAGTTTATTTTAGGTTGATATATTTGACAGAATTTTTCCCCTTTGAAAACTGTTTCTTTCAAAACATTCGATAGTATTTTGGCCGATGCTTTTTTACTCGAAGTGTTCATTACTCCAATTGTGAAAGGGTCCCAAAGTGTTTCAAAAATTTTTGATTTTCCAACAACATCAAAAACAGTTGTGTTTTTTTTTATAAATAAAAATTTCAAGACAGACAAATAATCATAAAGTTTAGTATCCGGAATTAAACTTATTTTGTTCATCAATAATTGGGTCAAACTGACATTTCCAATATTAAAATTCCAATGCATATTTTTTCTTAAATCATAAAATTTTAGATCTGAAGATATTTTCATCAATCTATCTTCAGATCCAATTATTTTACATAGTTCATAAAAATTTTTATTTGCTGAAAAAACCAGATGATTTCCATTATCAATTTCATATCCTATTTTTTTCTCAAAAAAAGATCTACATCTTCCACCAACCATGTTTGAGGACTCATATAAATTTACATTAAAGTTTTTTCTTATCCCATGTACAGATGCAGATAATCCAGCCAGACCAGCTCCTATTATGTAAATATTTTTATAAATTTTAATACCTTACAAAAAATATAAAAAGTATGTAAGCCTTCTCAATTAGTCCAAGTTTTACTTTATTTTTAAATCTAATTTCTTTATTGTAGAGTTTTGAGTGTATGGCATTGTAAAAAGATTTCATGATTTCCGCTGCAATTATTTTTTTTTTATCTATTTTTTTAGATTCCATTGTTGCTTTATTGAAATAGTTGTCTGCTTCTTTTAGGATGTCTTGAAATATATTTTGTAGTTTTGGCTCATTAATAATAGTTTTAATATTTTTCTTTATACCATATCTCGATAAATAGTTGGTTGCAATATAGCATCGTCCTCTTTCCAAATCTTCGTAGAAGTCTCTTACTATATTTGTGAGCTGAAAAGCCCTCCCTAAAAAAAATGCATAATTTTTATTTATATCTGAAAGACCAAAGATTCTTATTACCAAATAACCTACAGCTACTGCAACTCTATCACAATATAATTCAAATCTTTTTTTTGATGGAAATTTAATATCTTGATTTGCGTCCATTAGCATTCCATCAATAACTGAAACAAAGTCATCTTTTTCTAATTTAAATTTTTCAATAGCAAATTTAAGTTCTCTTTCTAAACTTGTTTTTGGTTTTTGTAATTTAAAAATATTTTCTACTTTAAGTTTCCAGCTTCTTAGCTTTGATTGTTTTAAATTTTTAATTTTTGTATCGTCAGCTATATCATCAACGACTCTACAAAAAGCATAAACTGCAAAAATAGCCCTTTTTTTCTCTGAATTTAAAACACTCATTCCCCAGTAGAAAGATGATCCAGAATTTCTAACTATTTTTCGAATTTCGATTTGATCATCGACTGACATTTTTAAAATATAAAAAAAAGTTTAAGCTCTTTCGAGAGAAACTTTTCGAGGATAAGCAATTCCCAATGCACCTAGTGCGGTTTTGACGATGTTATCTGCATCAACTTCACACTCAATATTTTGTTGTTCGGGTTTACCATGATTTATAAATTTATCGGGAAAAAATATTGGTCTAAACTTCAGACCACTATCAAGCGCGCCTGACTTTGTTAGGAAAGACATTACTTGAGCCGAGAAACCGCCAATCGAACCCTCTTCCACGGTTAGAAGAACCTCGTGATCTCTTGCTAGTTGTGTTATCAAAAGTTGATCAATTGGTTTTGCAAATCTCGCATCAGCTACCGTTGTGGGTAATCCAAAAGATGCTAAAATTTCAGAAGCTTTCAAAGAATCTTTCAATCTAGTTCCTAATGACAAAATACATATTTTATTACCTTCTGTAATTATTTTGCCTTTTCCAATTTTCCAAATTTCAGGTTGATCGTTTATTTTTATTCCAATACCTTCCCCCCTTGGATATCTGAATGCTGAAGGACGATCGTTAATAGTGGCTGATGTTGCTATGCTATTACATAATTCATTCTCGTCACTAGGTGCCATCACAACAAAATTAGGTAAAGTACATAAATATGCTAAGTCAAAAGAACCTGCGTGTGTTGCACCATCTGCTCCAACTTGTCCAGCTCTGTCAATAGCAAATCTTACTGGAAGCGATTGTATAGCAACGTCATGCACAACTTGATCATATGCTCTTTGAAGGAAAGTTGAATAAATTGCAGCATATGGTTTCATACCACGAGATGCTAATCCAGCGGCAAATGTTACTGCATGTTGTTCTGCAATACCAACATCAAAAGTCCTATTTGGATAAACTTTCTGAAAATGGTCTAAGCCAGTTCCTGAGGGCATCGCTGCCGTAACTGCTACTATAGATTTGTCCTTTTTTGCTTGTTTTATCAATGCGTTGGCAAATACCTTTGTATAACCGGGAACTTTTGACGAAGATTTTACTTGTTCTCCTGTTACAACATTAAATTTACTGACTCCATGATATTTATCTTCAGATTTCTCTGCTGGTTCATAACCATAACCTTTTTTTGTAACTACGTGCAAAAAGACCGGTCCATCCCATTTTGATTTCTCTAAATTTCTCAAAACTGGTAATAGGTGGTCAAGATTATGACCATCGATAGGGCCAAGATAAAAGAAACCAAGTTCTTCAAACAACGTACCCCCGGTAACCATTCCTCTTACATACTCATCGGCCTTAGCAGCAACATTTTGAAAACTTTTTGGAAATTTTTTTGCCATTTGTTTGGCAAGTGTCCTAGCAGATTGAAAAGTTTTTGTTGAAAGTAACCTGGACAAATAGGCGCTCATTGCTCCTACTGGGGGTGCTATTGACATGTCGTTATCGTTTAGTATCACAATAAGCCTCGCATTCATTGACCCTGCATTATTCATAGCTTCGTAAGCCATACCCGCACTTATTGCTCCATCTCCAATTACACAGACAACATTATGGTTCTCTTTTTTTAAATCTCTGGCTACTGCCATTCCAAGTCCAGCTGAAATTGACGTAGATGAGTGCGCCGCTCCAAATGGATCGTATTCGCTTTCAGATCTTTTTGTAAATCCGTAGAGACCACCAGGCTGTCTTATTGTTCTAATCTTATTTCTTCTACCTGTTATAACTTTGTGAGGATAACACTGATGTCCAACATCCCAAATTAATTTGTCTTTAGGAGTGTTAAAGACACTGTGAATAGCTACAGTTAATTCAACAACCCCAAGACCGGCTCCAAGGTGACCTCCTGTTACCGAAACTGCATCAATGACTTCATTCCTGAGTTCTTTACATATTGTTTTCAATTGTTCGTCTGATAAATTTCTCAAATCCTTTGGATATTGAACTTTATCAAGAAGTTTTGTTTGGGGTTTCATTATAAATTTTTCACTTTCAAGACTAGAATAAAATACTACTATTCATATTATTCCTTTTATAAAACAAAAAATCAAATCAATACGTGATAATTTTATTTTTTTTTCTAAAGGATCATTTCTTTTTAACAGAAAACACAATCTTTTAGCAATACTTAAAATTATGAATGTTTCTTTTCTAAGGCTCCAAATTTGAATAAATTGCAGTCCTTTTTCAATATCACTAAGCAATTTTTCTACTTTATTAATTATTTCTTTTTTTAATTCTTCAAACTCTTTTGAAGAATTTGAACTTTTTAGAGTTGTTACGTTGATTGAAAATTTTTTAAAGTAGGATTTTGGAATATATACTCTGTCAAGATTAATATAGTCTTCTTTACAATCTTGAAGATGATTTATTATTTGTAAACAAGTGCAAAGGGAATCTGATGCATCTAAAATTTTCTTTTTATTAACTAATTTTTTATTTTTTTTAATATAAGACAGATCAATAAAGAATCTACCCACGGGATTCGCTGAATATTTACAATAGTAAATTAACTCCCCCCAGTCTTTGTATCTTTTTTTTGTGGCATCTAATTTGAAAGCAACTAAAAGATTTCTTGAATAATTTTGAGCAAATGGGAATTTATCAAATAAAAGAATAAGATTATTAATTATCCGAATTGTACCCTGTCTCTTTTTTTTCAAAGACAAGTCAAAAAAATCTAGAATTTTTAATTTTTCTGAGGGTTTTAATTTTACGTTATCTGCAATGTCATCGGCCATTCTGGCAAAAAAATAAAAAATTCTTATTACTTTTTTAATTTTGCTGTTGATAACAAAAGAAGCTACAGGAAAGTTTTCGTCATTAAAACTTTTTCCAGAAAGAAGAGAAAGAATATATTTTTGGTCTATCTTAATATTTTCTACCTTTCCAAATATTTCCACGAAAAATGATGTGATTAAATGCGGAGTTTAATGTCATTAAACTAAATAGAGTTGCAGATATTGGTAATATTATTGAATAAAAACCTGAAATTTTATAAAATTTACATGTAGGCAAATAAATGCTCAGCATTATTATTAATGAAATTAAATTAGGTAGTAATATATGATATTGTAGTTCACTATAATTCATCAGCCCCAGATTATACAAAAAAAGAATGAGTGGAAATAAATATGTTATACCAAGTCCTAATATCGATAAAATTAAATAAAGAATTGAGTTTTGTAATTGTTCAAAAGCAGATCTAGAGACCATTTTCCAGATCTCACTAAGTTTTTTATATTTCCTATTGCTGTAAACCCTGTTCGTTAAGCCAATCCATATAAGCCCTCTTTCTTTAGCTAATTTCGCAATATTACAATCATCAATGATTTTATTTTTTATTTTTTTATATAAGTTGTCTTCCCTAAAAATTGAAGCTTTACAGAAAATAAACCCACCGGCTGCCGCTGAAATGTTAGAATTTTTTTTAATTGCTAAATTGAAAGGATACAGTTTTTGAAAAAAAAAAATAAATGGTGGAATTAATATTTTTTCCCACTGCGATTCACAATTTAATTTTGCCATCAATGAAAGCATTATCAAATTTTTTGATTCTGCAAAGTTTACAACTTTTTTTAAAATGTTTTTACTTAAAATTATATCCGAATCGATAAAATTATAATAATCGAACTTTTTCTTATTAGCTATATCAACACCTTGTTTCAGTGCCCATGTCTTGCCAACCCAACCATTTGGTAATTTTTTGCCATTCAACAAATAAAGATTTTTAATCTTTGTTTTCAACCTTCTTACATTGTAAGCCGTTTTATCATTACTGTTATCGTTAACAACAATGATTTCTAAATTTTTGACATTTTGTTCTTTAATAGAAATAAGAGTTTTGCAAATGGTCTTTTCTTCATTTCTAGCAGGAATAATTACACAAATTTTTTTATGTTGTGTTAAATAATTTCTATCGAAATATTGTTTTTCAAAAATGATTTTATTTGACCAAAAAAAAGGTTCTACTGATAAAAATTTTCTTCCATGGAAGAAAACCAAATAAACCCACATAAGAAGTGATAGATATGAAATAAAAACAATAGAATCCATAATTAATGATAGAAGAATAATAAAAAATTATTGAAAATTCAATATTCAAAACTCAATTTGTGGTAAATATACAACAAAATGCATTATTTTCAAAATAATTGTTTTTTTTATTTGATTTTGCTACATAGATGTAATAATTTCGTCATATAGTTGATTAATATTTACACAATTTATTTTATTGCCTAATTTTTAATCATTTTAGTTTGAATAGGCAGTTTGATAGGAAAGGACTTGATAATGTTAAAAAAATTAATTATTGCTGGTGCTCTATCATTGCCTTTTGCAATGTCTAGTACTGCCAATTCTTTTGAATTCCCTGAAGAACCCCCTGTTGGTGAACTCTCAGCCAATGTTAGTTACTACACAAACTACATTTGGAGAGGTGAAGAACAAACCGGTGGTTTGGCAATTCAAGGTGGTTTTGATTATTCGGTAAATTTGCTTGAAACCTACATAGATGCCTACGTTGGAACCTGGGCTGCAAACCTCAACACTAACGGTTTTGGCATGGAGCTAGATTATTATGGTGGTTTTGCAGGTGCTATTCCTCTAGTTGAAGATTATTTATCTTACGACATTGGAATGCTTTATTATGATTATCCTGGTGCTTCATCACAACAGCCAGACGGAGACGATGCAACTGGTGGTTCTGGTACTAGAAGTCTGGAGTTCCTGGAATGGTATGGTTCAATTGGAATATCTGGATTACCAGCTGATCTAGGCATATCCTATTACTTCGGTTTTTCACCAACTGGTTATAATGGTAATTATGATTACACTTATCACAATATTAGTGCTGAAATTCCTGTCCCTACCACGCCTTTCACCCTTTATGGTGGAGTAGGTTTTAGTGATTCTGATACTGACGATTCAACAACTGGAGCTGGATTCACTGATTATTTAGTTGGAGTTTCAACATCAGCGTTTGGATTAGATTGGGGTATTCAATATACAACAACTACCGATTATGCAGGTACTGGAGTTGATGCGGATACAACTGCTGGTGGAGACCACGTAGTTGGTTTTGTTTCAGCTAGTTTTTAATCTATATTGATTTAATACGAATTAATGGGGCTATTATGCCCCATTTTTTTTGCTTCACAAAAAGAAATAACCAAAAGAGTTAATGCTAAGAGTGCCCCAATTTGGTGCATTAAACCCAATAATACTGGAACATATAACTTGAGAACTATTATTCCCAATGTATATTGAATGATTATTAAAAAAAAGAGGCTATAATAAAGCCCTTTGTAATGTAAAAAAAGATTATTTTTATTAGCTTTTATCAAAGTGTAAATGATAAATAAGAGTGTAGCTGTGGCAAGTAGCCGATGAAGAAATTGCAGAAACCCTTGATCATAAAAAAGCACTTCAAACCTTGTTAATCCAGTATAATTTAGTATTGGAGGTAAAAAACCTTCACCCATATAGGGAAAATTATTATAGGCTAATCCTGCTTCTGTTCCTGAAACCAGAGCACCAGCAAGAATTGTGGAATAAAGTAGAAAAAGTGAAACTATAACATTTCTTTTATGAACTTTGCTTGCAGTCACTTTAATGAAAGTAAAGCTTAAATTGTTAGTGTCTGTATACAGGCTCCAAAAAAAGTATATCAATAGTGAGTAAATAAAAAATGCCGTAATTAGATGAATTGATAATCTGAAATGACTAACATCTGGTTCGTCGATAAGCCCGCTCTTTACCATGTACCAACCCATGAATGCTTGAAAAAAGCCAATTAACGACATCACTGAAACAAGTTTTTTCTCGTTTTCATTAAAATAACCGCTAATCCAAAAAATAATTAATGGGATAAAGAAGGTTAAACCAATTAATCTGCCCCATACTCTGTGCAAATATTCCCAAAAGAAAATTTTTTTGAACTCAACTAATGTCATGGTCGAATTCTTTATTTTAAATTCTGGAAATTGTTTATATTGATCAAAGAGATTTATCCACATTTCATTGGTGGTTGGAGGTAATATCCCTTTGATTAATTGCCAATCTGTCATTGAGAGCCCGGAATCAGTTAATCTAGTTATTCCTCCAATGATGATCATTGATATAACCATAAAAAGATTTATCCCTAGCCAAAATAACTTTCTTCTTTTAAATGTGTTCATTATTTATAATTTAATAATTCTTTATTACAAAAATAAAATACATAAATTTAGTGTACTTATTAAAATTTTACATATTCTGTTGACAAATTAAGTTTATTGTAATTTATAAATATAATGGAAATTGATCAAAAGTTTTTGAATTTGTTGAATGCCAAAAACGAAAAATTAACACCTCAAAAAATTTTAGATAAGTCTATTAAATTTACATTTAAAGATAAAGTGGCTTATGTATGTTCTTTTGGGACTGAATCGGCCATAATTTTACATATGATTTCACAGATTGATAGAAATTTCCCAGTTATATTATTGAATACAAATTTTTTATTTAAAGAAACTATTGTTTATAAAAATTATTTATTAGATAAATTCAAATTAACTAATTACCATGAAGTTACTCCAGATAAGAAAGACCTAAAATTCAAAGATAGTGATAATAAACTATGGAAAAAAAATCCTGATTTATGTTGTAATATAAGAAAAGTGCTTCCACTTCAGAAAAAATTAAAATTATTTGATGCTTGGATTTCCGGAAGGAAATCATATCAAGACGGTGAAAGAAAAAAAATCAAAGCTTTTGAAATTTTAAATAAAAAAATAGTAATAAATCCGTTAGCTAATATAAATAGGGAATTTGTTGACGAATATTTCAAAGAAAATAATATTAATAGACACCCATTGTTTAAAAAAGGTTATTTGTCAATCGGTTGCGTGAATTGTACCGTTCGAACATTAAACTCAGACGACCCAAGGTCAGGAAGATGGTCCAATAAAACTAAAACTGAATGCGGAATTCATTATAATTTAGAAAAATAAAATGAATAAGAACTTAAGAATACTAGAAAATGAGAGTATTTACATATTGAGGCAAGCATATAGGTTTATCCCTAACATTGCTTTATTGTGGTCGTTGGGAAAAGATTCTAATGTAATGGTTTGGCTTGCATTTAAAGCATTTTTGGGAAAAATTCCTTTCCCATTGGTTCATGTTGATACGGGAAAAAAGTTCAATGAAATGTATTCATTTAGAGATAAATTTGTAAAAAAATGGAGACTAAATCTTATTAAGGGTACATGTCCTCCTATAGAGGAGATTGACGCATCACTTCCTCCAGCTGCTAGGTCGGCATCAAGAAAGACAGAAGGACTTAAGGAAATACTGAAAATTCATAGATTCAAAGGTGTTATCGCCGGAATTAGAAGGGACGAACAGGGTACTCGTGCTAAAGAAAGAATATTTAGTCCAAGGGATGAATCTGGATCGTGGAACGTAAAAAATCAACCACCTGAATTTTGGGATCAATCGAATTTTAATTATCCTGAATCGGTTCATGTAAGAGTTCATCCATTATTAGGTTGGACAGAGCTAGATATTTGGGAATATATTCATTTTGAACAGATCCCAGTCGTTGACCTTTATTTTTCAAAAAATGGAAAAAGATACAGATCTTTAGGAGATAAAGATATTACTTTTCCTGTAAAAAGTTCAGCAAAAACAATAGAGGACATAATTGAAGAATTAAAAGTCAGCAAAATATCAGAAAGATCAGGAAGGGCAATGGATCATGAAGAAGAGAATGTTTTTGAAAGATTGAGAACTAAAGGGTACATGTAAATGTTTGATAATATAAATGTTCCAAAAGTAGTAATTGTTGGACATGTTGATCACGGAAAATCATCTTTCATTGGGAGATTTCTTTATGATATTGGTGAAATACCAGAAGAAAAATTTATTGAATTGAAAGAAGCAAGTAAGAAAAGAGGAGTAGACTTTGAATTTGCTTTTCTTTTGGATGCCTTACAAGATGAGAGAGACCAAGGCATAACAATAGATACAACGAGAATATTTTTTAAAACATCAAAAAGAAAATATGTATTTATCGATGCTCCCGGCCACAAAGAATTTATAAGAAATATGATTACTGGAGCATCATCAGCAGATATAGCTGTTCTGATTGTTGATGTATATGAGGGTATAAAACAACAAACGAGAAAGCACGCTTATCTTTTAAAATTATTAGGGATTAATAATATAATAACAATTTATAATAAAATGGACAAGATAGACTACGATGAGGGTTTATATTTAAAAACCAAAGATGAATTAGATAAATTTCTATTCAAAATAGGAATAAAATCGAATTTTTCCATACCAGTCTCTGCAAAGTTAGGAACAAACATAGCTTCAAAGAGTAAGAAATTGGATTGGTACAAAGGTTCTCATTTTATTGATGTGTTGGATAAATTTGAGATAAATGAAAAGAAAGATTCGAAAGTTATAAGATTTCCTGTTCAAGATATTTATAAAGTTGGTGAAAAAAGAATAATAGTAGGAAGAATTGAGTCAGGAGTAATTTCAAAAGGAACAAATCTAATATTTTTACCATCAAATGAACAAGTTAAAGTAAAATCTTTAGAAGTATGGCCTAAAGCAAAAGAGCAATATTCAAAGGGGGATTGCATTGGGATAACGTTAGATGAGCAGATTTTTGTTGATAAGGGAAATATGGCTTCAGATATAAAGACTCCTCCAAAATTAACTAATAGATTCGAGTCAAATGTCTTTTGGCTGAGTGATAAAAGAATTTCATTTGAAAAAAAATATTTTATGAAGATAAATACGGGTGAGTATGAAATAAGTATAAACCAAATTAAAAATATTATTGATACCGATAATTTAAGTCTGAAAAAAAATTCAAATGTAAAAAAAAATGATGTATGCGAATTAGTAATTCACTCATCTCAGCTTATCCCCATGGATGATTATACTTTTAATAAATCAACTGCAAGGTTTTGTCTTCTTGATAATCATGAAATTGTTGCTGGTGGAATCATTGATTTGAAGAATTATCCAGATCAAAGAGAAAAAAATCAAATTTCTAAGAACGATATTATTCCAGAGAGTTATCATATTTCAGAAATAGATAGGTCGATGAAATTTAAACATAGACCGGGCATTATTTGGCTCACCGGTCTTTCTGGTTCAGGAAAAAGTACTATTGCAAAGAATGTTGAAAAAAGACTTTTTCAACGAAATTTCAATGTATACACTTTAGATGGGGATAATCTTAGAATTGGTTTAAATAAAAATTTATCCTTTTCACCTGAAGATAGAACTGAAAATATAAGAAGAACAGCTGAAGTCGCTAAGTTATTTACACAAGCTGGTTTTATTGTTTTGGTTTCTTTGATATCTCCTTACAGAAGTGAGCGTAAAAAGGCTCGCGACATAAGACCAGAAATATTCAGAGAAATTTATATTAAAGCTTCTGTAGAAGTTTGTACCCAAAGAGACGTTAAAGGTCTGTATGCCAGAGCTATTAGAGGGGAAATAAAAAATTTTACAGGAATCACATCACCCTATGAAGAACCAGAAATGGCCAACTTAGTTATCGATACATCAAATGAGGCAGTTGAAGAAAGTGTAAAAAAACTGGAAGAATATATTGTTAAGGAATTCAGTTTCTAAAAAAACTTGACATAAAAAAAAATATGATTATTTTAGCACTCTAAGAGATTGAGTGCTAACAACATTTAATTTCAGAATTGTCTAACAAAGGAGATTCTTTATGAAATTTAAACCACTTCACGACAGGGTTGTCGTTAAACGAATTGATACCGATGAAAAATCAGCAGGCGGAATCATTATACCTGATACAGCCAAAGAAAAACCAAGCGAAGGTGAAGTTTTAGCAGTTGGCCCTGGAGAAATGACTGAGGACGGAAAACTCAAGCCAATGAATGTTAAATCTGGAGATAAGATTTTATTTGGCAAATGGTCAGGGACAGAGGTTAAGCTTGACGGTCATGATGTTCTCATCATGAAAGAGTCAGACATAATGGGAATTTTAGATTAAATATTTTATAAATTAAGGAGTATATAATGTCAGCAAAAAAAATATCATATGGTTCAGATGCTCGTGATTCAATGCTATCAGGCGTTGATGCGTTAGCTAATGCCGTAAAAGTTACATTAGGTCCCAAAGGACGAAATGTAATTTTAGACAAATCATTTGGTGCCCCAAGAGTTACCAAAGATGGAGTATCTGTCGCAAAAGAAATTGAACTAAGAGATAAATTTGAAAATATGGGTGCTCAAATGGTTAAAGAAGTAGCAAGCAAGAGTTCGGATTCCGCAGGTGACGGAACCACTACAGCAACAGTTTTAGCCCAAGCTATTGTTAGACAGGGAGCAAAAGCGGTTACTTCTGGAATGAATCCTATGGATTTGAAGAGAGGAATTAGTCAAGCTGTCGATAGCGTTCTGAATGATTTAAAGTCTAAAGCAAAGAAATTAGGTTCGTCTGCAGAAATTGCACAAGTTGGCACTATTTCAGCTAATGGAGAAGAAGAAATTGGAATGAAGATTTCTGAAGCAATGGATAAAGTAGGAAGAGATGGAGTGATCACTGTTGAAGAATCAAAAACTCGTGATACTACTCTTGAAACTACAGAAGGAATGCAATTTGATAGAGGATATTTATCTCCGTATTTCATAACAGACGCAGAAAAAATGATTTGTGAATTTGAAGATCCATATATCCTTTTAAACGAAGGTAAACTCTCAAACCTTCAGGATTTATTACCTCTACTTGAAGCTGTTGTGAAATCCGGAAAACCTCTTCTAATTATTGCCGAAGATGTAGAAGGAGAGGCTTTAGCTACTTTAGTTGTAAATAAATTAAGAGGAGGACTTAAAGTAGCCGCAGTAAAGGCTCCAGGATTTGGTGATAGAAGAAAATCAATGCTTGAAGATTTAGCAATACTAACTGGTGGACAAGTAATAAGCGAGGAGCTTGGAATTAAATTAGAGAATGTTGGTATTCAAGATCTTGGATCTTGCAAGAAAGTCAGAATTGACAAAGAAGATACAACAGTTGTAAGTGGTAGCGGAGGTTCAACAGACGTTAAAGCAAGATGCGAACAAATTAGAACCCAAATCGAATCAACAACATCTGATTATGATAAGGAAAAACTTCAAGAAAGATTAGCTAAGTTATCTGGTGGCGTAGCAGTTATTAATGTAGGGGGTTCAACAGAAGTCGAAGTTAAAGAAAGAAAAGATAGAGTTGACGACGCACTGAATGCAACTAGAGCGGCTGTAGAAGAAGGAATAGTACCTGGAGGTGGAACCGCCCTTCTGTATTCAATTAGATCATTAGATGGTGTTAAGGGGAAAAATCCTGATCAAGATGCAGGGGTTGATATCATAAGAAAAGCTCTCGAAGCTCCAGCAAGACAAATAGCTGAAAATGCCGGTGTTGAGGGATCAATTGTAATCGGTAAACTTTTAGAACAAACCGACAATAACTTTGGTTTTGATGCTCAAACCGAATCTTACACCGATCTGGTTAAGTCTGGAATTATTGATCCTGTTAAGGTTGTCAGAACTGCGTTGGAAAATGCATCATCTATAGCAGGTCTTTTGCTGACAACTGAAGCCATGGTTGCTGAACTACCTGAACCTAAAGAACCAATGCCACCAATGCCAGGCGGCGGCATGGGCGGCATGGGCGGCATGGGCGGCATGGGTGGAGATATGGGTTTTTAAAAACTTTCAACCTCTTCGAAATGAAAATTTATAACCTGGTTTTAGACTTCTAAAACCAGGTTCTTAAGGCTGATAATACAAACCTATATCAATATCAAGAAGCTTTATCCAAATATCTTTGTCGTCGGCCGGAATCTTCACTGTGTCAAAACCGGATCTTATTAAAAAAACGAATTGATCCGGAAGTATATTTCCAGCAGCTCTAATTTCTCCTTCGAAATTATTTACCTCTCGTAATTTTTTTACAAAAGTAAATGGTCTGCCATCTTTAAACGACTCAAAATTTATCTGAATCATTTTTAAGTAAGAGCAATCAATGTCTCTTAATTCGGAGCATTTACCCGAGTTTATTTCCAAACCCACTTTTATATTTCTTTTTTGAATTTCTTTTTCAAATTTATCCCACAAAGAAAGATCAAAAAGAGAGCAACTTGATATATTGTTTATAGAAAAGTTTTCTGGTGAAACTTTTTTATAGATATCTTTCTTTTCAATTTTTTTTTCTAATATTATCATACAATTCTCTCTTAAACTCTTCTATACCTATTCTTCTGAACACGGACATAAAATCCTCTGACTTATTAAGTTTATTTTTTTGATAAGTATTTAAGATTTTTTCAATTGCATTTATTAAGTTTTTTTCCGAAAAGGACGGACCTATGATTTGTCCAATTTCAGCATCTTCATTTGCTGAACCACCTAGTGAGATTTGATAGTATTCTTCACCATTTCTATCTAGACCTAATATTCCGATATTTCCAACATGATGGTGACCGCAGGCGTTGATACAACCTGAAATTTTTATCTTTAAATTTCCTAATTTTTTTTGTTTTGTGAAATCTTTAAAATAATCACTAATCTTTTGAGAAATTGGAATAGACCTAGCTGTTGCTAGTGCACAATAATCCATTCCAGGACAACAAATTGTGTCTGTTATTAAACCTATATTTGCAGTGGCAAGTCCAATTTTACTTAGTTTTTCCCATAATGAAAAAATAGTATCATTTTGAACGTGAGGGAGAATAAGGTTTTGTTCATGAGTTACTCTAATTTCTCCAAAAGAAAATTTGTCAGATAAACGCGATATCTCTAACATTTGTTTGCTTGTTACATCTCCCGGTGGACAACCTGGAGATTTAAGTGAAACTGATACAATTGAGTATCCTGAAACTTTATGGTTAATTATATTTTGTCTAACCCATTGGTTAAACTCTTGATTGTTAATATTAAGGATTTGACCTTTATTTGGTTTCAATGGTGGTAATTTGAAATGGTCACAGACTTTTTCAACAGTTTGTGTCTCCAATTCAAGTTTATTATTTGCATATTTAAAAAAATATTCCTCAACTAAATTTTTAAATTTCTCTACACCTAAATCATTTAGTAGAATTTTTATTCTCGCTTTGTAAATATTATCTCTTCGGCCTTTTAGATTGTAAACAGAAAGGATTGCTTCAAGGTAATTTAGAATGTCTTTTTTTGGCAGAAAGTCTTTTATTTTCTTAGCAATATAAGGTGACCTTCCTTGCCCACCGCCCACAAAAATTTCAAAACCAACTTTACCTGAATTATTTTTAATTAATCTAAGTCCGATGTCATGAACAAGCATTGCAGCTCGATCTTCTTTACATCCAATAATTGCAATTTTGAATTTTCTTGGAAGAAAAGAAAATTCAGGATGAAAAGTTGACCATTTTCTTATTAACTCACACCATGGTCTTGGATCTTCTACTTCATCTGATGTCAAACCCGCTAGATGATCAGCAGATATATTTCTTATACAATTACCTGATGTTTGAATGGCATGCATTTCAACTGATGCTAGTTCTTTTAAAATTTCTGGAACCTCTGTTAGTTTAGGCCAATTAAATTGAATATTTTGCCTCGTAGTAAAATGACCGTATCCTCTGTCAAATCTATTGGCAATTTGTGCTAGTTTTTTTAGTTGAGTTGATGAAAGCTCCCCATATGGAATTGCAACTCTCAACATGTAAGCATGCAATTGAAGGTATAAACCATTCATGAGTCTAAGAGGTTTGAATTCTTCCTCTGTTAATTGACCATTTAATCTTCGTTCTACTTGATTTTTGAATTGCATGGTTCTTGCTGAAATGATTTTTTTGTCAGTCTCAGAATACTTATACATAGTTTTATAGCTTTATTGTTAGCCCCGTGTCTCTAATTTTGTCTCTTAAGGATTTAATTTTCCCATATTCATCAAGTTCTACGAATCTTGAAGAAATTATAATACATTTTTCTTCATCTTCAATTGATCTTTTTTCGAATTCCTCTAATTCGGATTTTTTTATTTTAATAGCGTTACTTGAATCATTTGACCAACCTAAATCTGACAAAAAAACAACTTCTCCTGTTTTTAAATCATTTGCTGAAAGAAGAAATAATTCGCCTTTAAGTTTTTTAACCATATTTGATTTCCGTATATTTAAAAATAAACAGGATTCTAAATATTACAAGTATTAATTGTTTAATTTATTATAATACATTATTTTTATGTATAATAGTTTTTTTTAATACTTGATAATCCTTTTAAACAGAATAATTTATTAATTATGGCGATTCGTATTGATTCAAAGTTATGGCCCTTTATTGAAGCTAATAAACTTTTAAAAAGACTCGAAGATAATGGGAAAAATAAGTGTATATTTCAGACTGGCTATGGACCATCTGGTTTACCTCATATAGGAACTTTTGGTGAGGTTCTAAGAACATCGATGGTAATAAAAGCTTTTAATATGATTTCAGAAATTCCCACTAAATTATTTGTTTTTTCAGACGATATGGATGGATTAAGAAAAGTTCCGTTAAATATTCCTAATCAAGATATGGTCACATCTCATCTTGAAAAACCTCTCTCTTCAATTCCTGATCCATACGACAAATTCAGCAGCTTTGCAGAGCATAATAATAACATGTTAAATAAGTTTCTTGATAATTTTGAATTTGAATTTGAATTTAAATCTTCGACGAATCACTATAAAAAAGGAGATTTCAATTCAGGTTTAGAAGCAGTCTTTGATAATTATGATAAAATTCTTAATGTCATACTCCCGACACTAGGAAGTGAGAGGAAAAAAACATATTCACCTTTTTTGCCTATTTGTAAAAGTTCGGGAAAAGTACTTCAGGTAGGAATAGATAGCATAGATAAAAAACAAAAAACAATTCAATTTTTAAATCCTATAACTAGCGAAAAAGAATCTTATTCTATATTTGATGGAAATTGTAAACTTCAATGGAAAGTAGACTGGGCTATGAGATGGTATGTCTTAGGAGTTGATTATGAGATGAACGGTAAAGACTTGATAGAATCTTTTATTTTATCTAGTAAAATTAACAGGATAATTGGCGGCAAACCTCCTAATAATTTCACATACGAGTTATTTTTAGATGAAAACGGAGAAAAAATTTCGAAATCAATTGGAAATGGAATCTCTGTTGAAGATTGGCTAGATTTTTCTCCTCTTGAGAGTCTGGAACTATTTATGTTCCAAAATCCCACAAGAGCAAAAAGATTGTATTTTGATATCATTCCAAAAATGACTGATGATTACTTAAGATTAAGAAAAAATTATGAGAATCTTAATAATGAAGAGAAATTTCAAAGTCCTGTTTGGTTTTTAAATCATGAAAAAGACTTTAAGATTCTTGAAAACTTTTCTTTTAACATGATACTTAATCTTGCGAATGTCTGTAACGCTGAATCCTCTGAAGTTCTATGGGGGTTTATTGAAAATTATTATGGTGATGTTGATAGATCTAAATTTCCTTTAGTTCATAAGTTGCTAGAATATGGAGTTCAATACTATAATAAATTTGTACTACCAAAGAAAAAATATAGAAAACCGGATGATAAAGAAAAACTTGGGTTTAAAAAAATTATTGAAATGCTTTCTAAATTAGAGGATGACTGTGAGGCAGAAGAAATACAAACTCAAATTTATGATATAGGAATGCAATTAGGATTTGATAATCTGAAAGATTGGTTTTCAGCTTTTTATCAAGTTATTCTAGGCCAGAATCAAGGTCCTAGGCTAGGATCTTTTATAAAGTTTTTTGGAGTTAGCCAGACAATAGCGTTGTTAAAGGAAAAAATAAATTAAGAAAATTCGTAAATTTCCAAAATTTGTTTACCGAATTTTAAACAAAGAAGAGTTTTATCTATTCAGCAAGAATAAATTATTTAAAGGTAACGATATGGACTTAGATTCTAAATTTATTCATTTATCAACGAAAAAACAAGTTAGTGGAACAATTGAAAAATATTTCAATAAAGAAAAATATTTATTTATTGTTAAATTTGAAACTTCTGATCTTGGCCGATCTTTGAAATGGGAAAGAAGTAGGAATTCAGATCTTTTTCCTCATTATTATGGTGTGCTTGAATTTAATTTAGTAAAAGAAATACAAGAAAGTGCTTTTCATGAATTTTAAGACATTGACTCAGATTTTAAACTTCGTACCACCTGAGTTTCTTCATAAGCTCTTCATTTTCTTCTTAAAAACAGAAATTTTAAAAAAAGAATTTAAATTTGAAAATTTAAAATGCAATGTTTTTGGAAATAGTTTTAAAAATCCATTAGGACTGGCGGCAGGATTTGACAAAAATGCTGAAGTAATTAAAGGTATTTTAAATTTAGGTTTTGGGTACTCAGAGTTGGGAACGGTTACCCCGATGCCTCAAAAAGGAAATGCTAAACCAAGAGTTTTTAAAATCCCTGAATTCGAAGCTGTTATTCAAAGATTGGGTTTTAATAATGATGGTGCTGAAGAATTTCTCCAGAATATAAAAAAATTTCAACATATAAATGAAATATTAGGAGTTAACATAGGTAAAAACAAGAACTCAACAAATAACTTCTCGGATTATCATTTTTTATATGAGAAATTACAACCTTACGCTGACTATATCACAATTAATATTTCATCGCCTAATACTCCTGGTTTAAGAGATTTGCAAGAAAAAGGAAATATAGAGAAATTATTGAAAGAAATTTCCAAGGTTAAAAAAAGAAAACCAACATTTCTTAAGCTATCTCCTGACTTGAAGGAATCAAACTTAGAGAATATTTGTAGGTTAATTTTAAAAGACGATTTAATAACAGGTTTGGTACTAACAAACACTACAATTTCAAGAAATAATTTATATAATAAGCCAGTTAATAATTCATGGAAACTTTCTGAAAAGGGCGGGCTTTCGGGGAAACCTTTAACGAATAAAGCAAATGCAATAATTGATAAAACTTACAATTTTACAGAAGGTAAGACTGTAATAATTGGAGTGGGTGGAATATCGAATGGAAAAGATGCATTTGATAAAATTTCACTAGGAGCAAACCTGATTCAACTTTACACTTCGCTTATTTACAAAGGTCCAAATGTTGTTTTTAATATTCTCAATGATTTGAGTCAAACAATAGAAAGAAAAGGTCTTAAAAATATTAATGAATTAGTAGGGAGAAAGATCAGTTATGACTAAGATTCACCAAATCAATAATTTAGCAGAAATTTATGAGGGTTATGATTGTTTTTTTATTGACTTATGGGGTGTTGTGCATAACGGGATAAAGGTATTTGAATATGTCAAAGAAACACTAACATCTTTAAAAGAAAGAAATAAAGAAATATTTTTTCTTACTAATGCTCCTAGAAGATCATATATAATTAAGGAACAATTATTGGAATTCGGAATTGACAAATGTTTATATAATGATGTTATATCGTCTGGCGAGGTGACATGGCAAAAAATTAATAATAAACAGAAACTTAATTGCTATGTGATTGGTCCTCCAAGAGATTATCATTTAGTTGAAGGATTGAATCTAAACATTGTAAAAGCAACTACGGATGTTGAAATTATAATAAATACAGGTCCTTGGGGTGACGATGATTTGTTAGATAATTATAAACCAATTTTAAACCAATTGGTAAAAAAAAAACCTACAATGATATGTTCAAATCCTGATAAGACAGTTGTAAGAGGTGAAAAATTTATGATTTGCGCGGGTCTTCTTGCTGAATATTATGAAAAAATTGGGGGTAAAGTTGAATATTATGGAAAACCCTATAATGAAATATACGAATTCACCTATCTGAGAATAAAAAAAAAACCTTCTAGGATACTAGTTATAGGCGATTCTTTGGATAATGACATCAAAGGAGCTAATCTTCAAAATTTAGATTCATTATTAATTACATCTGGCATTCATAGGGATGTAAATAATGAGAAGGGTGTTGATAAAGAAGAATTAAATGATTTAATAAAAAAAAAAAAAATTTACCCTAAATTTTATATGAGAAACTTAAAGTTTTAAGAAAGAAGAAATTGGACAAAATAAAAAAGATAAATAATTGGAAAGAACTGGCTTCTAAAGAATTAAAAGACAAAAATTTAGATGATCACTTTTGGGAAACCCCGGAAGGTATAAAAGTAAAACCGTTATATACTCATGAGGATTTAGAGAAACTAGATCACGAAATAGGCCTACCTGGATTGCCTCCATATACGAGGGGTCCAAGAGCTACCATGTATACAAATAGGCCTTGGACCATAAGACAGTATGCGGGATTCTCTACAGCCGAAGAATCCAATAAATTTTATAAGGAAGGTCTAAAGAATGGAGTCATGGGACTTTCAGTAGCATTTGATTTAGCAACACACAGAGGTTACGATTCAGATCATCCTAGAGTTGTTGCAGATGTTGGCAATGCAGGCGTTGCAATTGATTCAGTTGAGGATATGAACCTTTTATTTGACGACATCCCACTAGACAAAATGAGCGTGTCAATGACAATGAACGGAGCAGTTATTCCTGTTCTTGCTTGTTTTATTGCGTCTGGAGAAGAACAGGGATGTCCTATAAGTAAACTAACTGGAACAATTCAAAATGATATTTTAAAGGAGTTCATGGTTCGGAATACTTTTATTTTCCCACCTCAACCAAGTATGCGAATTGTTGCAGATATAATTGAATATACTTCTAGTAAAATGCCAAAATTTAATTCTATTTCTATTAGTGGTTATCACATGCAAGAAGCGGGAGCCAATCAAGTACAAGAATTGGCATATACTTTAGCAGACGGTAAGGAATATATAAAATCAGCACTTAGCAGGGGGCTGAATATAGATCAATTTGCCCCAAGACTTTCTTTTTTTTGGTCTATTGGGATGAATTTCTTTATGGAAATTGCAAAAATGAGGGCAGCTCGATTTATGTGGTCTGAGATCGTTAAGGAATTTAAACCTAAAAATAATAAAAGTCTTGCTTTAAGAACTCATTGTCAAACCTCTGGTGTTTCACTTGTAGAGCAAGACGCTTACAACAATATTGTAAGAACAACGATTGAAGCGATGGCAGCTGTAATGGGCGGGACTCAATCTCTTCATACCAATAGTTTTGACGAGGCTCTTGCTTTACCCACAAATTTTTCAGCGAGAATAGCAAGAAACACTCAGCTGATAATTTCTGAGGAAACTGGTATTTGTAATGTTATAGATCCATTGGCAGGATCATATTATGTTGAGAGTTTAACTTCAAGCATTGTTAAAGAGGCAAAAAAATTAATTAAAGAGATCGATGAAGTCGGTGGAATGGTAAATGCTATAGAAAAGGGAATCCCAAAAATGAGAATTGAGGAGAGTTCTGCCAAAAGACAAGCAAGAATTGATTCCAATCAAGAAACCATAGTTGGTGTAAACAAATATAAACCAACAGAAAAACAAGAAATTAATATCCTCTCAATAGACAACGAAGAAGTTAGAAAAAAACAAATTACTAGACTCCAAAAACTTAAACAAACTAGAGATAATAAAAAAGTAGAAAATTTTATTGAAAAAATTAAGACTGCCGCTAGTGGAAGTTCAAACCTTTTAGAAATTTGCGTTGAGGCTGCAAAACACAGATGTACGGTTGGAGAGATGACCTCAGCAATGGAAAGTGTTTTTGGAAGACATAATTTGTCAACCAAAACAATATCAGGTGTATATAGGAAAACTGTAAAAAAAGATGAGAAAATGAATATTATTGACAGTGAATTAAAGAAATTTATTGATAAAAACGGAAGACGGCCAAGAATGTTAGTTGTAAAGATGGGGCAAGATGGACATGATCGAGGAGCTAAATTGATTGCGACAGCATTTTCAGACCTTGGCTTTGACGTTGATATTGGACCTCTGTTTCAAACGCCCAACGAAGCAGCTATCCAGGCAGTAGAAAATGATGCCCATTTCATCGGTGTATCAACTTTAGCTGCTGGACATAAGACTCTGGTTCCACTTTTGATGGAAGCTTTGAAAGAGAACGATGCAAAATATATCAAAGTAATTTGTGGCGGTGTCATTCCCCCAGATGATTATCCATTCTTACATGATTTAGGGGTTTCTAAAGTTTTTGGTCCAGGTACCAACATTCAAGAGGCAGCCATTGAAATTATAAAATTATTGTGATAAATTAACCACGATGGTTAAATATGAATTTAAAGTCTTATTTAAAGCTATATAATATTACCAACATTGAATTTTCAAAAAGACTTGGGATTTCAAATGTTTCAATGTCCAGATATATCAATGGCGATAGATTTCCTGAAAAAAAAATCTTAAATAAAATTTATGAACTTACTGACGGTTTGGTTGACGCTAACGACTTTTATTTAGACTTTTCAACTTCAGATGGACTTTCAGAATCTCAAAAAGATGAGGTTAATCTTATTAGTCATAATTTGAAGAATGGTGAAAAAAAATTTTTAGCTAAGGCAATTACGATGATTGAATCTTCACTAAAGAAGCACCAATTGCAGTCCAGCCTACTAATGTCAAAATTAAGTGACAAAAAAAATTCCCTACGAATAGGAATCACTGGGGTTCCAGGAGTTGGTAAGTCTACATTTATTGAAAGTTTTGGAATGAAATTGATAAAGCAAGGATTTAAAGTGTCAGTTCTTGCAGTTGATCCTTCATCTAAGCGAACTGGTGGATCAATTTTAGGAGATAAAACTAGAATGATGCAACTTTCAGTTAATAAAAATGCTTATATAAGACCGTCACCAAGCCAAGGACATTTGGGCGGTGTTGCAAAAAAAACAAGTGAATCAATAAGATGTTTAGAGGAGGCTGGTTACGACATAATCTTTATTGAGACGATGGGTGTTGGACAGGCAGAAACCACTGTATATGATATGGTAGATATTTTTTTAGTTTTATTACTTCCATTAGGTGGGGACGAGTTGCAAGGTATTAAAAAAGGGATAATTGAAATAGCTGACTTGATTATAGTTAACAAGGCAGACGGAAAACAAATTAGTTCAGCTGAAATAACTAAATCAGAATATAAAAATGCTCAATCCATTATTTCTAAAAATAGGAAAGACGTTTCACCTGATGTTTTGGTATGCTCGTCCCTTGAAACAAAGGGCTTTGAAGAAATATGGGGTTTTATAAGAGAGTTTGAAAAAATCCGAAGACGTAATGGCTCGTTTGATAATAATAGAAGTGAACAAAAAATTAAAGCAATTTGGCGTGATCTTGATCTAAGAACAAGCGATTACATAGAGAGTGAACTTAAATCCAAAAATTTTGTTAAAAAAATTATTAAAGATGTGGAAAATAAGAATTTTGATGTTAATAATGCATCTAATATAATTTTTAATTACTTAAAAAAATAATAAACTTTTAATTTTAAAGATTTAATAAATTAACTTTGGAAAACAAATGGTAAATAAATGCAGTATAACAAGTAAGAAACCTCTTACTGGCAATAATGTTAGTCATGCTGTTAACAAGACTAAAAGACGCTTTTACCCAAACCTTCATAGTGTTTCTTTTTTCTCAGAAATTCTTGGGAAAAAAATAAAGTTAAAGGTATCTTCTCGCGGAATAAAAACAGTAGAAAAAAATGGTGGAATCGACAACTTTATAAAAACTACTAGGAATTGTAAGCTAACAAAAGAGATACAAAACCTTAAAAAACTAATTGTGTCTAAATCTGAAAAGACATGATTATCAGCCTTTAGCTTTTAAAATTTCCGTTAGATTATCGATAATTATTTCACCTAACTTTTCAACATCGTCAATTGTAAATGCCTTACTATAATATTTTGAAACATCATGGCCTATGCCTATTGCTATTAGATTTATGGCTTTATTTTTCTCAATTTCTGAAACTACTTCCCTCAGATGATTATCTAAAATATTTGAATTGTTACAAGAGAGTGTTGCATCGTCAACTGGAGCACCATCTGAAATAACTATCAAAATCTTTTTTTTTTCACTTCTCTTTTTTAATCTGTCGCTAGCCCAAATCAAAGCCTCCCCATCAATATTTTCTTTGAGCAGTCCATCTTTAAGAACAAGTCCTAGATTAAGTTTTGTCTGACTCCAGGGAGTGTCGGCATCTTTGTAGATAATGTGAAGTAAATCATTTAAACGTCCGGGATTAGAAATCCGATTATTTTTTTCCCAAAGTTTTTTAGAAGAACCACCTTTCCATTCTTTAGTTGTAAAACCAAGAATTTCTACATTTACCCGGCACTTTTCAAGTGTTTTTGTTATTATTTCTGCTGTCATGGCGGAAGTAACTATCGGTTTACCTCTCATTGAACCAGAGTTGTCAAGTAGAAGTGATACGACTGTATTTTTTTCTGTATTTTCTTTTTCTAGTTTGAAAATATGAGAATTATTTGGGTTTGCTATAAATTGAGAAAATCGAGAACTATCAAAAAATCCCTCTTCTTGGTCAAACTGCCAAGTACTTACATCTAGAGAATAAAGAAGTTTTTCAAGTTTTTTAGCTAAATTGTTTACTAATTTCGTATTATATTTACATTCTTCATCAAATTTTTTCCTGAGAATCTTAAGGTCATTGAATTTTATTAATCTCTCGGCTTTAGTAAAAATATCAAACTCTTTAGTATAAACATTATAATTTAAATTATCGTAAGAGAATTTTTCCTTATAGTTTTTATTTTCCAGATCATCCGGCTCTCTCTTACCCTCTTTTTCATCTCTTCTTTTTTTTAAAATTTTTTTTTCTTTTTCGAATTGTGGTTTTTCTGTATTCGAATTTTTTGTATTTGCGTTATTTTCTTTTTCTGTAACTTTCTGATCATCATCTTTTTTTTCTAGCTGTGATATAAATTCGTTTATACTTTTATAAAAGTTTGCTTCATTAGAAAAATTTTCGAAAATATTTTGTATATCTTCATAATTAATATTAGGAAAATTTTGGAGAATCTTTTTAGTATTAACATTTTTATTTTTAAATTTATCAAGAAAATAACTAAATAATTGAAGATTTAAATTATCTTTTTTATTGAAAAATTTCTTTTTAAATTCAGGTAAAATTTCTTTTATATTTTTTTCGCATCCCTTAAATTCTTTACAACCGATTGAAAGGCATCTTGTAACTGCTATTGCTCTAAAAATATTTCTTTTTTGAATTTCACTAGGACAAAACCTATTAAAAAGATTAGAATTTATATATCTTAAATTTAACGACACTATATCATACCAGCCTCTTGATAGATCATTTTTAGATAATTCAAAATCACTCAGCAAGTTAGACTCTTGAGATAATTCAGTTACTAGAATTTTATTTTCAGAAAACTTTTTAAGTTTATTTCTTGAAAGTGTTTTTGCGGTTGTTTCATTCTCATTAATCATCTTAACCTATTTATTTAATAATTCTCTGCTAAAGCACCTTTGATAAAATTCACTAATAATTTTTTTATCATTTTGATCACATTTATTTAGAAATGAAAGTTTAAAAGCGTGATCAATATCCCCAAAAATTTCATAATTTTCAGCCCAGATTATGCATGTTCTTGGTGACATTATTACGGATATCTCAGAACTTTTAAATGCGTCTCTTACTAAGTTGGCAAGTTTGACCATATTTACTATTGAATCATGAACTTTTTTATTACTTTTTTTTATCTTATTTTTTATGATTTTTTCTTCAATTTCAGGTTTAAGGAAATTCAAAGCACAAAAAATATTCCATCTATCAAGTTGACCTTGATTTAAATTTTGGGTCCCATAATAAAGTCCTGATGTATCACCGAGCCCAAGGGTATTACACGTCCCAAAAATTCTAAAGAAAGGATTAGGGTTAATGACAGTATTTTGATCTAAAAGTGTCAATTTACCCTCTGCCTCTAAAACTCTTTGAATTACAAACATTACATCAGGTCTACCAGCATCATATTCGTCAAATACAAGTGCTACCGGGTTTTTAATTGCCCAAGGTAATAAACCCTCTTTGAAAGTAGTTACTTGTTTTTGATCCTTCAGGGTAATAGTGTCTTTTCCCAATAAATCAAATCTACTTATATGACCATCGAGGTTGATTCTTATACAAGGCCAATTTAACCTAGCTGCTATTTGTTCAAGATGTGAGGATTTACCTGTACCATGTAATCCCTGAACAAGAACTTTTTTATTGTATTTAAATCCCATCAATATCGAGGTGGTAGTAGAGTCATCAAAGACATATCCATGATCTATTTCCGGAACAAGTTCTGACTTTTCAGTAAATGAGGGAACTAAAATTTTTTTTGAAGTTCCGAAAACTTTCGAAGAATCAAGTTGTTTTTTAGGCTTAACATTTATATTGTTTTTTTCTATTAGCATCTATTTTTTCACAAACTTCTGTATTATTTTGTAGGCTTTATTAATCTCTTTCATTTTTTTTTCTTTATCTTTGATATTATTTTTAACATCAGGATGGAATTTTTTGACTAAAGTTTTATATCTTCTTTTTAGTTGATCATTATTCAGATCAATTGTTAAATTTAAAATATCTAGAGAATTTTTGATTTGATCATTTAAACTATAATTTGCCGTGTTTTCAAATCTTTTTCTTTTTTTTCTATATTTAATTTTTTCATTATCAAACACATAGAGAAACTCAAACTTTATTTTTGAAGATGAACCATTAGAGAAGGGTTTGGTGGGTTTGCCTTCGAAAAAATCATTTTTTTGAAATTCATAAATTTCATTTTGAGATTTTCCAGCAAAATAGTTCCACCTCTTATTGTATAATTTAATGTGTTTAAGACAAAAAACATACTTTTCACTACTGTTAGGAGATTTTGGAGCGTAGTATTCTCCAGCTTGATCACAATTAATTTCATCACACTTCTTTTCACAGTCTTCATTCTGGAAAAAAACAGAGTTATCTATTGATTTTTTTTTCATAATCTATTTATTACTTAATATATGGATGAATCAACAATTTACAAAAAGCTAAATGAATATTTTCAACCATCATTCTTAACAGTAGAGAACGAATCTCATCTTCATAGTAAGCATAAACAAAGTCCACAAAATGGCAACTCTCATTTTTCCATTACAATAAAATCAAAATATTTTAAGAATTTAAACAGAGTTCAAGGGCAAAGAGAAATCTACAATATTTTAAAGAATGAGCTTAAAAATGGGGTACATGCCCTAAGAATAAAAATTGTTAATTAACTTCCATATCCAGTACCAAACATGAATTCCTGATGTTTTTTTAAAGAGTCTTGGAGCTCATTATTAGCGTAATCATATAAATCTCTCATTGATAAAATCCCAACTATTTTTCTTTTTTCTAATACTGGAAGATGTCGAAAACCCTTTGATCGCATTACTTGTATGGCGTCTATTGTTGTTTTATTCGGCGAGATGGTTTCAACATTTTTTGTCATTATTTTTGATACCTCAGTGGCTTTGGGATTTAAATTTTTAGGAATTACTTTGAAGGTTATATCTCTTTCTGTGATAATACCTACTAAATCTCTATTATTATTCGAGTTACAAACAAGGAGCGCTCCACATTTATTTTTAAGCATACTTACAGCGGCTTCATACGCTGAAGATTTGTGACCTATCATAACTAATCTTTGATTGATCAGAACTTTTTCAAGCACTTCTTGAATAATCAATTTACTCTCCCCATTCAGATTATAGTCTAAATTTAGTAAAATTTTAATTGTTTTTTGAAATTTTTAGTAAAAGTATCTGGTTGTCCTTTTTTGACAGTATTTTAAACTTTAAACCAAAGAAAGAAAAAACTTGTCCTTTATTGGGTATTATTCTGCTTTCATAAAGAATTAAACCTGCAACTGTAGATGCATTGTTAAGTGGTAACTCAGTTCCTATTTGTTTGTTAAGATCTCTGATATTAACCGTTCCATTAACCAAATAATTATCTTTTGAAGTTTTTTTAATACCGTTCTCATTTTTTGATAGTTTTAGATCATCTAACTCATCATCTATGTCACCAACAATTTCCTCAATTATATCTTCTAAAGTAATGATTCCGAGAAACTCACCATATTCATCCACAACTATTGCAAAATGTTCTTTTCTTTTTTTAAAAGCCATTAACTGATTATCTAATTTTGTGGATTCAGGTATAAACCATGGTTTTTGACAATAATTAAGAATTTTAAATTTTTTCTGATCCAGATAATTTTCACCTATTAGCATTCTTACATATAAGACACCAACTATATTTTCAGGATTTTTATCCCAAACGGGTATTCTAGAGTGAGGAGAGTCTTTGAGTTTTGAAATTAAATCTACATAAGAAACATTAGAGGACAAACTAAATATATCATTCCTTGATACCATGATTGATCCGACTGTAATTTCATCTAAGTCTAAAATTGAATTTAGCATTTGTTTTTCTTCTTTGCCTGTAGAATCTTTTCCGTGCAAATCAATAGCCCCTCTTAATTCTTCTTCATTTTTCTCTAATATTTCTTCCTTTGTCGAGTCTTTATAATCAACACCTAGCATTTTTAAGATTAAACCAACTAAAAAATTTAGAACTTTTGTTAGAGGAAAAAGAAGGATAATGATTATTCTTATAAGAGGCGATATTTTTAGTGCAAACTTATCTGCATTAGAGAGTGCCAAAGTTTTTGGGATAAGTTCTCCAAAAATTAATATCATCAATGTCATAATAATAGTCGCATATAAGATTCCTTCAGTCTCAGTAATCTCAATTAATATTTTCGTCGCGAGAGCCGATGCTAAAACATTCACTAAATTATTGGCAAAGAGAATCGTGCAGATCAACTGTTCTTTATCTTTAAAAATTTTTTCAAAAACACCTGCATTTTTTTTACCAGATCGTGCAAGAATGTGCATCCTTGGTTTTGATGCAGATGTCAATGATGTTTCCGAACCAGAGAAGAAAGCTGATAAGAAAACTAACCCAATAATAGACCCTATAAGAATTGATAGAGGAAAATCCATAAGTTTATCTTAATTCATTTTTTAAAAAATTTGACAATTTTTTTTCATCATTTAAAAAAGTTCTAACTGGTTTGCCTATATCTTTTAAAAGTATAAATTTGATTCTATTTTGTTTAATCTTTTTATCAAATTTTAGATGCCTAATAAAATTTTTTGCAGTTATTTTAATATTATAATCCTCCAACTTAAATGGAATTTTCATTCTGCATAGATGTGCTTCAAACATGTTTAAAGCATCTTCCTTACAAAAATTCATAAAAATTGAAAATTTTAATGCTAAATACATTCCAATGAAAATAGCTTCCCCATGCTTTATTTTATTTGAATATTTTGTATATGATTCAATAGCATGACCAAAGGTATGTCCAAAATTTAAAAGTTCTCGAACGCCTTGTTCTTGTTCATCAATTGAAACAATTTTGGATTTTATAGAACAACTTTTTTTTATTGCATATATGCAACTATTTGTGTCGAGTGCCAAAATCTTTTTTCCATTTTGTTCTAACCATTGAAAAAATTTTTTATCTCTAATCATTGCGTACTTAAGTATCTCAGCATACCCAGATATCAACTCTCTTTTTTCAAGAGAATTAAGAAGATCTGTAGATATTATAACAGACTTAGGTTGCTTAAACGTTCCAATTAAATTTTTTCCATATTTCGAATTAATTGCTGTTTTTCCACCTACAGAGCTGTCAACTTGTGCTAAAAGAGTTGATGGAATCTGTACAAGATCAATACCCCTTAAGGTCAGGGATGAGGCTAAAGCAACTAAATCTCCTAAAACTCCGCCTCCTACACAAATAATGAGGGAATTTCTATCAACCCCTAATTTTATTATTCTATCGATAATATATTGAAGATATCTAAAACTTTTGGTTTTTTCACCATCGGGGACCATTATTTTTTTGTGGTTAAAGATTTTGGTTAAATCAGAGTCAAACAGAGCACGATTTTTTCTATGAATATTTGAATCTGTTACAATAATTATTCTAGAATATTTTGAAAAATTAGGAACGAAGTTAGGTAGATTTTTAAGAATTTTATCTCCAATAATTATTTTGTAAGAATTTTTTCCTAAAGATACTTTTAAGTTAATCGTTTTGATCATAAGTGACTAAAAAATTTATAATTTTTGAAATTACTTCGCTTACTGGAATATTATTCACATCAATTGTTATGTGAGATTCCTCATAATCTTTTATTCTTCTTGTATACATTTCTTTTAAATTTTCTTCAAGGTTTCCTTTACTCAGTAGCGGTCTATTTGAAAGATTCTTTTTTAATCTTGAAATTAAGGATGAAATATTTGCTTTTAAAAATATGCAAATTGAATCTTGAAAAATCATATTTCTTACATTTTGATTAGTCAAGATTCCACCACCTGGTGAAATTATAAACTTTTCTTTGTGATTTAGATATTTGAGTAGTGATTTTTCTTCTAGTTTTCTAAATTCATTTTCTCCATAAATTTTGAAGAAATCTCTAATCTTTAGATTTGTTATTTTTTCAATTTCTTGATCTATATCTATGAAGTTTATTCCAGTTTCTTTCGACAAAACTCTTCCAATTGTTGTTTTTCCGACTCCAGTCATCCCAACTATAATGATATTTTTTTGAGGAAATTTCACTTATTTTTTTTTTTATATTAATTTTAGATTGTTTTGAGATTTATAATTAATATTATATTAAATCATTAGATACAAAGATTTATGTGATGGACAAGTTAATAATAAAAATTTTAATATCATTAACAGCTGTACTGTTGTTTTTTATAATATATCTAGGCGTTTCTGACTTTGTAATTAATCCAAGAATTATTGAGAGCGAGTATTCTATTGATAATAATTAGAACATTAATTTTTTTTTTACTAATAACTATTACAACCTTTAACAATGCAATTTCTAATCAACTAATTTTTGATGAGTTTGATAAGTCTAGAAATACCAACCAAGAATATTTGTCTGAATTTAAGATTTCAGATGAGATAAACACTAAATGGGAGAATATCTTCAAAAACAAAACATTTGAGCAAATAAACTCGTTCTTTAATTCTTTGCCTGTCCAAAATACTGATGAAGTAATTCAAAATCTAATTTTTGAGATACTAATCTCTAACAAATCTTTTAATAGAAATCTAATAAAACAAGATCAAGATAAAATAATTTTTGAAACTCTTATAAATAAATTATTTGAAACTGGGAGACTCAGTGAAATAGAATTAATATATTCTCAAACTACAGATTTAGAAAATAATAGTTTCATATTAAAGAAAATGATTGAAGGTAATCTTTTAAGAAATCGTCATACTGAAGCTTGTAAAATTTTACAAAAAGTTAATCAAGATCCCTTATATTTTGGAAAAGTCATGATAATTTGTAATATTATAAACAGCAAATTTGACGAGGCAAAGTTAGGCTTGCAACTGCTTAAGGAACAAAATCAACCCGGAGATATTTTCTTTATAGATTTAGCTTTCTCGCTCATGAGTGAAAGTGATATTTCACTTTCACAGGATCTTAAAAAAAATTTAGAAAAGGTAAAAGAGTTGAATCCAATAATAATGTCATCTCTTCAATTTGCAGATATATCACCAAATTTTGAACAGATTGAAAAATTAACTACTAGTGGTCTTTTATTTATTTTATCTAATCCATCAGTAGACACGGAACTAAAGATTTTCTGCTCTGAAATGCTAGTTAAACAAGGGAGAATAAACGTCGAGATGTTATCTGAAGCATACCAGTTGGCAAGATTTGAATCCAAAGAAATTGAAACTGCTGAGAATTTATATAAAACTTTATCTCCAATCAGAGCAAGACCACTTCTGTATCAATCCATTATCAGAGATAACAAACCAGAATCCAAATTTAGGAAAATTATTGCTTTAATAAAGATTTCGATAAATGATAATTTACTTTCAAAAATTTCATATCTTGTAGGTGATCTTTTGAATTTTAGTGAATATGTAAGAAATCTCGAGGATTCTATTTTGATTTCTAAAATGTATCAATCTAGGCAAGAATATAATAATGCAAGAGCTATATTAGACAAATATTATGAAAGTCCTGAAAGTGATTATAGAATATTAGCGATAGATATTTCAGAATTTTTAAAAGAAAATAAAATTAATAATCTTTCAGTTGAAAAGCGACTTAAAACAATTTCAGAAATAAAAGAAAAACAATCTGTGTTTATAAAAAAAGTATTGATGTTACTTATTAGTAATATTGATCTAAATCAATCTTTCATTGATAAGCTGATAAAAATCCCTTTAGATGGAAATACAAGATCAGACGATATGCAAAATCTTTTATTAGCAACCAAATTATCCTCAGCAGGCGATTTTTTTAATTCACTACAGATACTTTTTAAGATAGTTGACGAAAAAGATCTAATACAATTAAATTTAATTGAAAGTTACACTGTTTTAACTATTTTGAAAAACCTAGGACTAAACAATGAACTCAAAAATATTTCTGAGAGAATTTTGTTATGACAACTAAAATTTTTTATTTAATTGAAAAGTATTTAGAAAAGATAACTACTAAACAAAATTTATCGCAAAATACATTTATATCTTATAAAAATGACATAATTCAATTTTTTAAACATTTCAATGCTGACGATATTAAGGATATAAAAGAATCAAATGTCATCAAATATTTAGATTTCTTGTCAAAAAATTATTCAACGTCTTCGCACTGTAGAAAACTTTCATCGATGAAAGCTTTTTTTAATTATTTACTCGAGAAAGAATTTGTTAATGAAAATTTTTTCGAAAGTATTGAATTTCCAAAATTCAAAAGATCAATTCCAAAAGTACTTTCTGAAGAACAGATTTTAAAACTTATAAAAAAATCTTATTATGACCTTTCGTCCACTGGCATCCGTTTTACTTTAATGCTTGAAATATTGTATGCAACTGGGATAAGAGTAAGTGAATTAGTAAGCTTGAAAGTTGGGGATTTAGCGGACGATTTATCTTACATAATTATATTAAATAAAGGAAGAAAACAAAGAGTCGTTCCTTTAATATCAAATGTTCAAATAATTTTAAAAAAATACCTTAATACCCTAAAATCAAAAAATCAGAATAATTTTTTATTTCCATCAACATCGAAATTTGGCCATATTACAAGAAATAGATTTTTTCAGATTATCCAACAATTTGGAACTAGAATTGGAATTGAAAAAGATTTCCTATCACCGCACAAGATAAGACATTCATTTGCAACCCATCTTTTAGATAGAGGAGTCGATCTCAGAGTAATTCAAGAATCACTAGGACATAAAGATATTTCTACAACTCAGATCTACACACATGTTCAAACTAAAAAATTAAGAAAAATACTTAAAGAAAAACACAGTCTGCAAAGAAATCTAAATAAATTAATTAAAATTTAAGTTGTTTTTATTTTCATATTTAGATAATAAATTGAAAATGTAAATATTTTATAAAAGAGGAAATTATGAGTTTTAAAATAGTAGAACAAGCGCCGCCGAGGCTTAATAGAAGCGAGTTAGCTGTGCCAGGAAGTAACCCTGCTCTTTTTGAGAAAGCCGCCAACAGTAAAGTTGACGTTATATTTCTTGATCTAGAAGATGCAGTTGCACCAGACGAAAAGGAGCAAGCAAGAAAAAATATAATTGAAGCGTTAAATGATTTAGATTGGAGAGGCAAAACACTTTCTGTAAGAATAAATGGCCTGGATACCCATTTTATGTACAAGGATATTGTAGACTTAATCGAAAAAGCTCCTGGAAAGTTAGACCTAATTATGATCCCTAAGGTAGGAACAATTTCAGATGTGTATGCTGTTGATATGTTATGTACTCAAGTTGAAGATGCCATGGGTTTGGAAAAAAGGATAGGTTTTGAATTAATAATTGAAACTGCTCTTGGTATGCAAAACGTTAACGAGATTGCGTCATACAACCGAAGATTGGAATCTCTTCATTTTGGAGTTGCGGACTATGCAGCATCAACCAAAGCTAAAACCACAGTTATTGGTGGTCCAAACCCTAACTATCATGTTCTTACTGATATTGATGGGGACAAACCAAGAGAAAAGCACTGGGGTGATATGTGGCATCATGCTGTTTCCAAAATGGTGATTGCTGCACGAGCGAATGGCCTGAGGCCAATTGATGGTCCTTTTGGAGATTTCAATGATCCAGATGGATACATCGCTCAAGCGAATAGGTCAGCAACTCTTGGTTGTGAAGGTAAGTGGGCTATACATCCTAGTCAAATTGATTTGGCTAACCAAGTGATGAGTCCATCTGATAAAGAAGTTAATCAGGCCCAAAGAATTTTAGAGGCTATGGAAACTGCCAAAAAAGAAGGTAAGGGAGCTGTTTCTTTAGATGGAAGACTGATTGACATAGCATCAATCCGTCAGGCTGAAGTTTTGGTTCAAAAAGCAAAACTTATTGAAGGGAGTTAAAACAAGGTAAATGCAGAATTTTCTAGATTTCGAAAAACCTTTACTTAAGATTAGATCAAAGATTGAAGAACTTAGGCATTTAAAAGACACAAGCGAGAATATTGCCAACGAGTTAACAATTCTTCAAGATAAGTTTGATAAAACTCTTGATGAAATTTATGAAAATCTTACTCCAATGCAGAAAGTCAAGGTTTGCAGACATCAAGATAGACCGAAGTTTGATGAGATAGTTAATAAAATATTTGATAAATTTGAGGTTATATGTGGGGATAGATTGTTTTCAGATGATGCTTCAATAAAAGGTGGTTTGGCTAAAATTGAAAATAAAAATTTTCTTGTAGTAGGTAATGACAAAGGAAACGATATTGATACCCGAGTAAAAAATAACTTTGGTATGGCAAAACCGGAAGGGTATAGAAAAGCTCAAAGACTATTTAAACTTGCAAGTAAATTTAAATTACCCGTAGTGACCTTTATAGATACACCTGGAGCATTTCCGGGAGTTGAAGCTGAGGACAGAGGACAATCAGAAGCTATAGCCAGTTCAATAAAATGTTCAATTAATGTAGAAGCACCAATATTTTCATTTATAATAGGAGAGGGTGGTTCAGGGGGTGCGGTAGCTCTCGCAACTGGCAATAGAGTTGTAATGCTTGAGCACGCTATTTACTCTGTTATTTCACCTGAAGGATGCGCATCTATCTTATGGAGATCTTCAAATGAGTCTGAGAAAGCTGCTGAATCTTTAAAATTAACTGCTCAAGACCTTCTAGAGTTAGATGTTATTGATGAAATCATAAAAGAACCTCGAGGTGGAGCTCATAGAGACGTAAGTGGAATATGCAAACAGATAAAGGATTGTATATTGCGAGTGAATAAAGAATTTGATGGAATTTCTTCAGATAAAATTATAAGTCAAAGAGAGGACAAATATCTCTGTATAGGAAAGAAATTTCTGGTTAACTAACCATTTAAACTTTCCCACAACAGCGTTTATATTTTTTCCCAGAGTCACAAAGTGGACAAATAGCGTTTCGAGGTATTTTTTTATTAACGGAATCTCTAATTCTTTCTTTTTCAATATCTTCCAAGCTATCTGATTTAGGTACTGGCGCTTCGGTTTTAATTTCTACAAAGCTAATTATCTTTGTAATATTAAATCTTATTTGTTCCATCATCTCTTCAAACATAATAAACGCCTCTTGTTTGTATTCATTTAGGGGATCTTTTTGGCCATATGCTCTTAGGGAGATACCTTGACGAAGATGATCCAATGATAGCAAATGTTCTTTCCAACTTTTATCTATGATTTGAAGAAGAATGGACTTTTGAGCATAAGCAAATAATTCTTCCGAATATTCTGTTTTTTTAAGATTAATATTTTTGTCTGACAACTTTATAATTTCATTTTTTATATCTTGAATTTGAGGGTTATTTTCCAAAAGTTTATTGATATTAATTGAAACATTTAGATTCTGTTTGCAGTATTCTGAGATTTGTTTTTTCTTTTCATCATTTAAATCATTTAGTTCTTTAATTTCTTTGTCAACCATATCATCAACGTATGTATCTCGCATATCGAAAACAAGATCGTCGATTTCTAAATCGCGAATAATTTCTTTTCGTTGTTCGTAAATTATCTTTCTTTGTTCATTCATTACATCATCGAAACGAAGAAGACTTTTTCTTATTTCAAAATTTCTAGCCTCAACTTTTTTTTGTGCTCTTTCAAGTGCTTTTGTTATCCATGGATGCTGAATACATTCACCATCAGACAAGCCAAGTGTCTTTAAAACAGAATCAAGTTTTTCTGATCCAAAAATTCTCATTAAATCATCTTCCAGGGACAAGAAAAACTTAGATGAACCCGGATCACCTTGTCTTCCGGAACGTCCTCTTAATTGGTTGTCAATTCGTCTGGATTCGTGTCTTTCTGTACCAATTATAAATAATCCACCTGATTCTTTTGCTATCTTCATATCTAATGCGTGTGATTTAGATTCATCTGACCCGCCTAATTTTATATCAGTACCTCTTCCGGCCATATTAGTAGCAATGGTAACTGTTCCAGGTTTACCAGCATTAGCAATAATTTCAGCTTCTTTAAGATGATTTTTAGCGTTTAGAACTTGATGTTTTATTGATTTATTTTGTAATATTTTCGAAAGAACTTCTGACTTTTCAATTGAAACAGTGCCTACCAAGCAGGGTTGTTTTTGTTTAACGCACTCCTTAATAAGGTTAACAATAGCATCATATTTTTCGTTTAGTGTTCTATAAATTTCGTCTTCGCTATCTTTTCTAATCATTGATTTATTTGTAGGAACTTCAACCACTTCTAATTTGTAAATATCAAAAAACTCGTCAGCTTCTGTTTTAGCAGTACCAGTCATACCTGCTAATTTTTTATAAAGCCTAAAGTAATTTTGGTAAGTAATTGCAGCAAGTGTTTGATTTTCTACTTGAACTTCAAGTTTCTCTTTTGCTTCAATAGCTTGATGAAGTCCTTCTGAAAACCTTCTACCTTCCATCGCTCTTCCGGTAAATTCATCTACAATTAGTACTTTTTTATCTTGAACTAAATAATCTTTATCTTTCTCAAAAATATATCTTGCTTTAAGTGATTGATTTGTGTGATGAAGCAGTGTGACATTGTTTATGTCATATAAATTTCCTTCTTTCAGAAGGTTTTGATTTTTATAAAGTTTTTCTAATTTTTCAATACCTTTGTCATTTAATACTACACTTTTTGATTTTTCATCTTTTTCGTAATCTTTTGTGTCTAGATCTCGAATTATTTTATCCACAACTTTATATAAAATGGATGATTCTTCAGCTGCACCTGAAATTATGAGTGGAGTTCTTGCTTCGTCGATTAAAATAGAATCAACCTCGTCAATAATAGCGTAGTTGAAATCACTTTGAACAATCTGTTCTTTAGAAAACTTCATATTGTCTCTCAGATAGTCAAATCCGAACTCATTGTTGGTTCCATAGGTTATATCTGATAAATAAGCTTTTTTTCTTTCTTCATCATTCATTCCATTAACTATATAACCGGTTTGCAAACCTAATTTTTCATAGACGGCTCCCATCCATTCACTATCTCTTTTTGCTAAGTAATCATTTACAGTTACAATATGTACAGATTTATCTTCCAAAGAATTTAGGTACGCAGCCAAAGTTGAAACCAAAGTTTTACCCTCTCCGGTTTTCATTTCTGCTATCATTCCTTGATGCAGCACTACTCCACCAATAATTTGAACATCATAATGCCTTTGTCCAAGAGATCTTTTAGCAGCCTCTCTGACATTAGAGAATGCTTCTGGAATCAAATCATCAAGCATCCTTCCTTTTTTTACCTGATTTCTTAATTCAATAGTCTTTTTTTGGATATCTTCATCTGTAAATTTTTCGAATTCTTTCTCTAACTGATTTACTTTTTCGACAATCGGAATGAATTTCTTAATGATTCTATCATTAGAGGATCCAAATATTTTTTTTGATAAGTAATTTAACATGTTATTATTTATAATAATTTTTAGTATAAAAATATATTAAATTTGATATTTGTACTATTATGCCTGTAAAAATTTCTCCTCTTGCTCCAAAACAAATAAAAAAAATAAAAATTATAGAAGGAGTTAGTGTTTCAATAACACATTGTGGTTTAAAAAAAAACAACAAAGATGATCTTGCTTTAATTAAATTAGACAAACCCGGAAATATTATTGGAGCTTTTACACGCTCTAATACCCCTGGAGAACCAATTATTTGGAATAAGTCTATAATCAAACATGGAAAAGTTTCAGCCATCTTAATAAATTCTGGAAATGCAAATGTTTTTAATGGTAAGTCAGGAAAATTATCACTTCTAAGGATAGTCAAATATTTATCTCATAAATTATGCATACCACAAAAAGAGGTATATATTGCTTCAACAGGTGTAATTGGAGAACCATTAAATGAAAAAAAAATAATTAAAAAGATTCCTTTTTTGATAAGAAATTTAAAAAATGATTCAGAATCATGGTTTTCTGCCGCCAAAGCAATTATGACAACAGACACTTATCCAAAGACTCATTCTGAAAAAATTATTGGAAACGAAAACTTCGTTATTAACGGAATTGCAAAGGGATCTGGAATGATTGCTCCTAATATGGCAACTATGCTAGCATTTATTTTTACAAACTTTAAAATCAAAAAATCCTTATTTCCACAATTTAAAGAGATAGTTCATAGAACCTTTAATTCTATAACCATTGATGGCGATACATCCACAAGTGATATGGTTTTATTATTTTCATTAAATGAAAAAAAAGAGAATTATAAGATTAGTAATTTAAAAAAATTTCTACAATCTCTTGAAAACTTAATGAATAAATTATCTGAGCTGATTGTCAAAGATGGAGAAGGCGCATCAAAGTTTATTACAATTAATATTCGAGGATCAAAAAATCAAAGAGATGCTAAAAAAATTGGTGAATCAATTGCCAATTCGCCACTTTTTAAAACTGCTATGGCAGGATCTGACGCTAATTGGGGTAGAGTTATAATGGCTATTGGTAAATCTGAAGCAACAATTGATCCTTTAAAAATATCATTAAAATTTGGAAGGTATTTTATTTTGAAAAATGGAAAAGAATTTATTTCCAAAAATATAAAATCTATTGATAAGTATCTGAAAAATAATGAAATAGAGGTAACGGTGGATTTAGGTCTTGGAATTAGCGACTGGAAAATTAGAACATGTGATTTTACAAATAGATATATTTCTATAAATACAGATTACAGGAGTTAAGAATTATTGAAGTTGCAGCGTGTGTTTTAAAACTTGAAAAAAAAATACTTATTTCTTTAAGACCTAGAGAAAAAGCTTTCTGTGGTTTTTATGAATTTCCAGGTGGTAAGATTAATAAAAATGAACTTGTTATCGAAGCATTGTATAGAGAAATTTATGAAGAACTTGGTGTAGAGATTAACTTAAATAACGTTAATTTTCTACAATCATATAGTGTAAATCAGATGACAAAAAAGATTAAATTAAATTTTTTTTTCTGTACAAACTGGAGAGGAAAAGTTTTTTCTAAGGAGGGACAAATCCTTAGGTGGATTTATCCAAATGAAATAGAAAATTATAACATGTTGAAATCAAATAGAAAATTTATAAAATTTTTATTAAATTTTATTTTTCCAGCAACATATTGAAATTACATCACAACTAAGTTTTAGACCTTCTTTTCTAGAAAAATTTTGCTCATAGATAATTCCTAATTTTTTAATGTAGTTGTTTGTCATCAAACCTTTATTTCTGTTTATCAACACACAATTCTCACCAAGACCCTTCAAATCTCTCAAAATCTTTTCAATATTATCATAGAAAATCGTATAACTTATTTTCTCAGAAACTAATTCTTTAAAGCCAATGTGACTTAATATATCTGAAATATTAGTCATTTTTAAGCTTGGTGTAGACCTCAAAAATACTCCATTGAACAATTGTTCGTCAGTTTGAAAAAGTGAATTTCTTAATTCAATAAGTGAATTCTCTCCAAAAAAATTACAAATGAATAGACCTTTCTCATTTAGTAGATCGAAAATAATTTTAAGATGTTTTTTAATATCATTAATGCTATGTAGACATAAATTGCTTACAACTAAATCAAACATCTCACTCTTGAATGGTAGATTTTCAAATCTACTTTCAACTTTCAGAAAATGATCTTTATCAAAAGATATTTTATTAAATAGTTCTCTGAAAGGTGAAACTAAAATTAGATTCTTATACTTTATGTCTCTTATATGGTTTAGAGTTTCGCCTTTATCTGACGATAAGAGAAGGATATTATCAAAAATATCTCCCAACTCTTTTGGTTTTGTTTCTAACACTTTTGATAATTTTTTGTGTATAAAATTATGGTTATTCCAATTTTTACTTGATTTGTTTTTGTAATTAATTAAAGAATCAGTATCTATAATATTATTTTCATTCATCTTTAAACCATATGAAAAAAATTTTAATATTTTCATCTAACATTTGTCCTTATTGTATAGCAGCAAAAAGGTTACTTCAAAAACTAAGTTTAAATTTTCAAGAAAAAATAGTTGATGACAATTTTGAAGTAAGAACTGAAATGTTGAAACTATCAAAAGGAAAAAAAACTGTACCGCAAATTTTTATTGGAGATATACACGTCGGGGGGTATGATGATCTTGAAAAACTTTATGCAGAAGGAAGACTCAAGAGTATGATTAATGAAGAATAAATTTAGAGTTGCGTGCATCCAGACATGTAGTAGCGACATTCCAGAAGAAAATTTTTTTATGCTTAATCAAATTTTTGATGAAATAAGAAATAGACCTATTGATCTAATATGTCTTCCAGAATGCGTGGCTATTTTTACAGATTCAAAAAAAAAAATTAACGATTACGTAGAAAATTTCCATAATAAATTTTTGAACTTAGTTAAAGAAAAAGCTAAATCTCTTAAAACTAATATATTAGTTGGTTCTTATCCATTTAAAAAAAAGAATAAAAAATTCTTAAATAGATCTCTCCTTATTAATTCTTTGGGAAATGCTGCTTGTTACTACGACAAAATTAATTTATTTGATGTAAAACTCAGTAAAAGTGAAAATTATATAGAATCTAAAACTTTTGATGCTGGAAAATCTATAAAGCTAGCAAGCTTGCCATTTGGTAAATTAGGTATGAGTATTTGCTATGATCTAAGGTTTCCCTCTTTATTTAAGAGATTAGCTAAAAGAGGTGCTGACTTTTTTTCGATTCCAGCAGCTTTTACCTACACTACTGGAAAAAGTCATTGGCATACTCTTATTAGAGCCAGAGCAATCGAGAATGGATGCTATGTCTTTGCGCCAGCACAATGCGGAGTTCATAAAAATGGTAGAAAGACATTTGGGCATTCTTTGATAGTTGATCCTTGGGGCGAAATAATAGCTGAAGCGAAAGACGGTATTTGTTTCATTGATGCAATAATTGATAAGGATATTATTACGAATTCTAGAAGGAGGATTCCATCAATGAGTTCTTATTGATTTATAGCACAAAACAAATAATTGATATTTGAAAAATTAGAATTTTTCCAAGAATTATTTAATGGATTATACAACACATTTTCTGATTGAAAAGATGAAAAACTATTTTGTAAGAATTTTTTTTTTAAGTAATTGGGTTTAATTAGTTTATTCCACTCATGAGTACCTTTAGGAATTATTCTAAGGATATTTTCTGCAATGAATATTGCAAAAAAATAAGATATGAAAGTCTTGTTTATAGTCGATCCAAAAAAAAATCCATTTTTCTTCAAAAGGTCACCAGACTTTGAAATTATTTTGTTAATGTCGGTAACATGTTCTAATACCTCCATACAAGTTATTAAATCGTATGTATCATTTTTAATTTTTTCTAAATCTGTATCAAGATAGGTGATCCTTAGATTTTGTTTTCTAGCATGTTCTTTAGCAACGCAAATTGCTTTTTTATTTGAGTCAATGCCTGTCACAATTGCTCCAAGCCTGGCAAGAGGCTCGCATAAGATTCCACCACCACAACCTATATCAAGAACTTTTAAATTTTTGAGAGATTTTTTGCCAAGATATTTTTTTATATATTTGATACGAACTAAATTAAATGAATGTAATGCTTTGAATGGACCATTCTCATTCCACCATTCAGAAGATAAACTGTCAAATAATTCATCGCTCATAGCAACATTTTTTTAAAATTTTTTACTTTTCATTTAGTTTTATTTACATATGGTAATAATTAAATTCTTTAAAACAAAAACAATTTTTTTATGTCAATACATGTTATGAAATTTGGTGGCACTTCTGTTGCAAATCTTTCAAGAATTAAGAACATAGTAAATTTAATTAATGAAAAAGTCCAAATAAAATCTAATAAAGTTATAGTTGTTGTTTCTGCGATGAGTGGTGTAACTAATAACTTAGTAGATCAGTATAAAAAAATAAAAAAAGAAACTGATAACCCTGAATATGACGTTATTTTATCAACTGGAGAACAACATTCTTCTGCGCTTATCAGTACAATGTTGAATAACAGTAAAATTTTTTCAAGATCTATGTTGGGGTGGCAGATTCCTATAATAACCGATAATAACTACAGTAAGGCAAGGATTTTGAAAATAAATTCAAAGTTGATAAAAAATTACCTAAAAAAATATAAAGTCTTAGTTATTGCTGGTTTTCAGGGTTTATCTGAAGAAAACAGAATAACTACTCTTGGAAGGGG
>MDTB01043996.1_pt1 | contig 43951 bp, 39 predicted proteins | sample 811161 | NCBI WGS metagenome assembly MDTB01 (sample SAMN05326650, study PRJNA326480) | marine metagenome | isolation source: seawater | place: Mediterranean Sea | collected 2009 | reverse complement strand
TTTTTTTGCATGTGTTTCTAAACTTGATAGGACGGGAATATGTATATTATCAGTGAGAGATGGAAAAATTAGAGGGACCAAGACTCATTATTTAAAAGGTAATCAATTGCATGATATTGATAGACTGTTTCAAAGTTTAATATTTTCTTATTACCAAAGTAGCTTCTCTTTGCCTAAGAAAATTATCCTAAGTATTAAGCCCAACAATTTGTCTCTAATTAAACAAGCAGTAAAACTTAAATTTGGAAAACAAATCTCAATTTCTGCAAACATTGATTCGAATATTAGAAAAGTATCTAAGTTAGGTAAATTAAATGCTAATCAAGTTATTGAAAATAAGGTTAATCAGGCTGATAAATATTCATTTGCTATCAAGGATCTTCTTTTGAACTTAGGTTTTAGCAGAAAGAACCTAACAATTGAAGGTTTTGATATAAGTCATCATGGCGGCCAGGATGCTGTGGCTTCAGCTGTAAGATTTTCATCTCATGGACCAGAAAAAAAGAATTATAGGCTTTTCAACATACCCAAGGAATTCTCTGGAAATGATTTAGCCTCAATAAGGCATGTTCTTGAAAGAAGGATTAATAAATTAGTCACCAATCCATTACCAGATATTATTTTGATTGATGGAGGCAAGCTTCAGTTGCAGGTTGCCTTGAGCACTTTTTCAGTTTTAACTAAAAAGTCACCAATGGTCCTAAGTATTGTAAAGGGATCAAAAAGGGTCAGATCTACAGAAACTATCCTTTCTAAGGGAGGGATTATTGAGATGTCAAAAGATAGCCCAGGATTTTTGCTTCTTCAACAAATTCGGGATGAGTCTCACCGGTTTGCTATTTCAAGCAATAGGAAGAAAAAAAATAAGTCTATAAAGAAATCGTCTCTTGATGATATAAAAGGCCTAGGACCGCAAAAGAGAAAGAAATTAATGAATTATTTTAAATCCATTCAGTCAATTAGGAGTGCTTCAGTGGATGATCTCTGTAAGGTTCCAGGAATAAGTATTAAACTAGCTAAAGATATAATTACATTTTACAAATCATGAATTATTTCATTCAATTTCTGACCTATTTTAGAATTTTTACAGCCCCAGTTATTTTTGTGCTCATTACTACATTTGACTCTTATGGATGGGCATTGTTTTTATTCTTCCTTGCTAGTATTTCTGATTATTGGGATGGTTTCCTTGCAAGAAAATACAAACTTGAATCAATGGTTGGCGAAGTAATTGATCCAATTGCAGATAAGATTTTAACTATGTTTCTGATCCTTGCTTTGTGTATTGAATTATCAAGTGTGTATATTGGTATGGTTGGCGGGATGATGCTTGCTAGAGAGTTATGGGTTGCTGCTTTAAGAGACTTGAATGCTAGACAGGGAGCATCTGAATCTACAAAAGTAACTTTTCTTGCTAAGTTTAAAACTTCTATTCAACTCTTAACACTTTCTTCATACTTATTAGGGCTCTCTTTAAATAACTCCCTAATATTATTTATTTCTAATTTTTTATTATTTTTAGCCTTAATTATTACTATTCAAACAGGACTTTCATATACAATAGCTACATTTAGAAGATAAGGCTGGATGGCAGAGTGGTTATGCAGCGGCCTGCAAAGCCGTTCACGCCGGTTCGATTCCGGCTTCAGCCTCCATTGGTAAAAAATTATGAATGATATTAATAAAAGTTATGAATCCAATGCTGATCATGTGACTGATTATGGGGATAGTTTTTCTCTTGCAGATTTAATTGAAATAATTAAATTATCAAAAAAGCAACATCTTGCAACGATCCTAGTATTTTTTATAGCTTCAAGCATATTAATGTTTTCCACTCCAAATGAATATGCCTCATCAAGCATTCTATCAGTAGTTGATGATAGTGAGGCTGGAGGCTCTGGATTTCAAGATATAGCCTCTAGATATGGCGGCCTTGCTTCGCTTGCAGGGGGTTCTATTTCAGACTCTAGTACCTCCAAGTCCGATCTAGTTCTTGAAACCTTAAAATCAAGAGATTTTTTTAAACATATTTCTGAAATACCCGGCATTTTTCCGTCACTTGTCGCGTCACAGGGTTATGACATTAAAGACAACAAACTAATTTTTAATGAAGCAATTTATGATTCTGAGAAGGAGGTCTGGCTCAGTGATAAACCTAGTGTGCTTGAAGCCCATCGTAATTTTCTGAATCAATTAACTGCTTCCAAGGATAAAAGAACTGGATTTATTTTTGTTTCTTTTAGACATATCTCGCCTGAATTCGCCTTTCTAATGACAAATACAATAATTTCAGAGCTCAATAATATTATTCGAGAGCAACATTTAAATGAAGCATCAAGAGCACTATCTTATTTAAATGATGCTTTAAGAAACACCGCTGATCTGGGTACAAAATCATCTATTACAACTTTAGTTGAAGCACAGCTTAAAGTGCAGATGATAGCTAGCGTAAGAAAGCAATATATTGTCAGAACAATTGATAAACCTTATCTTCCCGAATGGAAGGTTGGCCCCTCAAGACTAAGATTTATTGCACTTACAACAATAGCTGGTTTTATACTTAGTTTTTTTATATCTTTATACCTTTATTATTTTAGATCTGGAGAGCACAAATAAACTGCCAGCTATTTTAAAATGATAACTCATCCTAAGATAGGTATTGTAGGTCTCGGCTATGTTGGCTTGCCATTAGCAGTTGCTTTTTCTAAAAACTTCAATGTTATTGGACTGGATATTAGCAAATCACGTATTGCAGAATTAAACAGTGGCATTGATTCCACATTAGAGGTTGAAGTCAGCAGTTTAAAAGGAAATAAAAGAATTTCTTTTACTTGCAACGCACATGATTTAAATACTTGTAATTACATTATTATTACAGTTCCTACTCCGGTGGATTCAAATAATTTGCCAGACTTATCCCCATTAATAAGTGCTAGCAGATCGATTGGAAGCATTCTTCAAAAGAATGTTACTGTAATCTATGAGTCCACCGTTTACCCAGGAGCAACTGAAGAGATTTGCGTTCCTATTTTAGAATCAGAATCTGGCCTAAAATTTAACAAGGATTTTTTCGTTGGCTATAGTCCCGAAAGAATAAACCCAGGAGATAAACATCACAGAATTGAAAACATCGTTAAGGTTACATCCGGGTCTAACCCAGAAATTGCAGAAAAAATTGACGAACTATACGCATCAATTATTTTAGCAGGAACTCACAAGGCAAGTTCTATTAAAGTTGCTGAGGCTGCTAAAGTAATTGAAAATACCCAAAGAGATGTAAATATTGCTCTTGTAAATGAGCTTTCTATTATCTTTAATTCTCTAGAAATTGATACTGAAGAAGTCCTAAATGCAGCTGGAACTAAATGGAATTTTTTACCATTTCGACCAGGGCTTGTTGGAGGTCACTGTATAGGAGTTGATCCTTATTACCTGACTTATAAGTCAGAGCAAGTTGGTTATAATCCAGAGATTATTTTAGCTGGAAGAAAGCTAAACGATAGCATGGGCACCTATATTGCTGATCAACTTATCCTTAAAATGGTTCAAAAATCAATTGACGTGGAGAATTCAAAAGTATTAATCATGGGACTAACCTTTAAAGAAAACTGTCCTGATACGAGAAATACTAAAGTAATAGATATTATCAGCGCTATTTCTAAAAAGGTTGCTTTAGTGGATTGCTATGATCCATGGGTTGATAATGAATTAGTTCGAGAACAATATAAAATTAACCAAATTTCATTATCATCTGAAAACCACTATGATGCTATCATTTTGGCAGTTGCACATAGTAAATTTGAAGAGTTAGGAATAGCCAATATCAGAAAATTTGGTAAATCAAATCATGTAATATATGACTTGAAGTATTTATTCTCAAAGGAAGAATCAGACCTTCGCCTTTAAATTGTTATGGAAATTAATGATAAAATTGGCAAACACCTTCTTTCCAATCAATATCGATGGTTAATTACAGGTGTTTCTGGTTTTATTGGGTCTAATCTTCTAGAAAAATTGCTTGAACTGAACCAAATAGTTATTGGTTTAGATAATTTTTCAACTGGCAAGAAAGAAAATTTAAAAGATGTGCAAAAAATTACTTCACCGGATCAGTGGAAAAATTTCCAATTTTTAGAGGGAGATATCTGCGATTTAGATACATGTATGCAGGTTACAGATGGAATAAATTTTGTACTTCATCAAGCCGCTCTTGGGTCTGTACCCAGATCAATCAAGGATCCTATTACAACAAATAAAACTAATACTTCTGGTTTTTTAAATATGTTGTGGGCATCTAATAACAATAATGTAGGGAGCTTTATTTATGCCGCAAGCAGTTCCTCCTATGGAGATCATGAAGCACTTCCAAAGGTTGAAGAGAGAATTGGAAATCCATTGTCTCCCTATGCAGTTACTAAGCTGGTAAATGAGTTGTATGCAGATGTTTTTAAGAGAAGTTATGATTTTAATTCAATAGGATTGCGCTATTTTAATGTTTTTGGAAAACGGCAAGATCCTGCAGGAGCTTATGCAGCAGTAATCCCTAAATGGATAAGTGCCATGATTAACCGTGATGATGTATTCATTAATGGTGATGGCAAAACTAGTAGGGATTTTTGCTATATTGATAATGTAATTCAAGCTAATTTACTTGCGGCACTTGTTGATCATATAAATTTGAAAGACTCAAAAAAAGCGAGCAATCAGGTTTATAACGTGGCTTACGGTGGAAGAACCACTCTTGAAGAGCTTTTTAGTATAATTAAAGAAAATCTTTCAGCTCATTTTGAATATTTAAATGATGCATCCCCTATTTACAGAGAATTTAGAGATGGTGATGTTCGCCATTCTCAGGCAGACATAAATAAAGCAAAAAATTTATTAGGCTATATGCCCACTCATTCAGCCAAGGAAGGCCTAGCTGAGGCAATGAAGTGGTATATTAACAACTTAAAGTGAATACCTCTTCAGTCTCAATCTTTTCTGCTTTCCGCTCATTGAAGAATTTTATGACAGTTCGTCTAAAAGTTAAATTTTTAATTCTAATTTTGATGATGTTCTGCAGTGCATTTGCTGAAATTATCAGCATTAGTATGATAGTTCCGTTTATCACAGCATTAACCTCACCAGAGGTAGTTTTTAATAACCATTTTGCTCAGTTATTTCTTGAAATATTCCAAATTAGTTCCAACGAAGAGCTTGGCTTCTTTCTTACATTAGGATTCTGCTCTATAGCTATAATTGCGTCCATATTTAGATTATCTACTTTATGGTTTCAAACAAGATTTTGCTACTCATTGGGAGCAGATTTAAGCACACAGCTATATCAAAACTCTTTGAATCAGCCTTACTCGGTCCACATAGCACGAAACAGTAGTGAGTTTATTTCAACAATTGTAAATAAAACTTTTCAGAGTACTTCTTTTGCGATTCTTCCAATTTTAAATATTCTTAGTTCAGGCTTAATTTTATGTGCTATTACTTTTGCTTTAATCATTATCAATCCTACCATAGCACTTTTAGCTTTTGGTTTGTTTGGGACAATGTATGCAGTTGTAATAATAGTCACCAAATCAAAATTAGATAGAGATAGTAATGTAATAAGCTTTGAACAGGATGAAGTAGTAAAAAAATTACAAGAGGGTTTTGGAGGTATTAGAGATATATTAGTGAGCAATACCCAAGAAGTTTATTTACATTCTTATGCATCATCTTTTAGAGCACTTCAAAATGCTTGGGCAAATGTTGAGATTATTAGATCTGCTCCAAGATTTGCTATTGAAGCATTAGGTATAGTTTCAATATCTATATTAGCTTTGTTTTTTTCATCCGAACCTAATGGCGTAATTGAAGCTTTGCCTATTTTAGGGGCTATGGCTTTGGGTGCTCAACGAATAATCCCAATACTTCAACTAATTTATGGAAGCGTTTCTTCCCTAAGAGCTGGATTTAGCTCATTAATAGACATGCTCATTCTTTTGGAGATGCCATTAGATGAAAGATCGATTAATCCTAATAGAGCATCATTCCAATTCGAAGACAAAATCTTAATTCAGGGCTTAAAGTTTAAATACAATGATTCTGGCCCATGGATCTTAAATGGAATTGACATCACAATTAATAAAGGAGACATAATAGGTATTATTGGCTCAACTGGAAGCGGAAAGAGCACTTTTATAGATATTTTAATGGGCCTACTTCGTCAAAATGATGGAAAATTTTTGGTTGATGGCATTGAGATTAACAATAATAATACATTTGGCTGGCAATCTAATCTTTCCCATGTCCCTCAATCTATCTTTTTAATTGATGGCTCAATTTCTGAAAATATAGCTTTGGGAGTTCCAAAAGATAAAATTGATTTTGATTTAGTCATTGAATCCGCAAAGCAATCTCAGATTCACGATTCAATTATTTCTTGGGATAAAAAGTACGATACTGTTGTGGGAGAGAGGGGCATAAAAATTTCTGGTGGCCAGCAACAACGTATAGCTATTGCTAGAGCGCTTTATAAAAAAGCCTCTGTCATTATCTTTGATGAAGCAACTAGCGCCCTGGATTCTGACACAGAAAGCTCAGTGATGAATTCTATTTTATCTCTTGATAAAAAATTGACCATCATCATTATTGCCCATAGATTATCAACATTAAAAAATTGCACAAATATTATTGAATTGTCTGATGGCAAAATTTTACGGCAAGGCCTGTATAATGAGATTATAAATAAATAATTTTTATATAAAATCTTATTACTATATTAATTTTGGATCAACATTAACTCACACGCTATTCTAGAATGCGTTTATATGATTTGGAGCACAAAAGTTATGGATATAATAATTGGCACTTCTGTTTATGACATATCATAGCATGCAAAGATGAATGTTTTATTGACTGGTGGAATGGGCTATATAGGCAGTCATACAGCTTTATCTCTAATAGAAAATGGACACGATGTTACTATTCTAGATAATTTATCAAATAGCAGCGCTTCGGTGTTACAAAAAATTAAATCTATCACATCAGTTCAACCAAACTTTGTAGAGTGCGATATTTTAGAAACAAACTTGTTAAAAAAATCAATGCAAAAATTTAATATTGATAGTGTCATTCATTTAGCAGGGCTTAAGGCCGTCGGGGAATCTGTTCTCAATCCTATGACGTATTTTAAAAATAATGTCCAGGGCACTTTATCATTACTAGAGGCAATGCAATCTTGTAACATTACTCTTTTAGTTTTTAGCTCAAGTGCAACTGTATACGGTACTCCTAAGTACTTGCCATTGAATGAAAGTCATCCTACTAATCCATGCAATCCTTATGGAAATAGTAAATTTCTAATAGAGAAAATCTTAACAGATGTAGCTAATTCCAATAAGTTTTGGAATATCATAACTCTAAGGTACTTTAATCCAGTTGGCTCTCATGAAAGTGGATTAATTGGAGACAACCCCAATGGCATACCAAATAATCTTATGCCATACATCAATCAAGTTGCCGCAAATCAACTGCCTTTTTTAAATGTTTATGGTGATGATTATGAAACACCCGATGGAACTGGCATAAGAGATTATATCCATGTTGAAGATCTTTCTGAGGCACATTTAGCAGCCCTGATGTCAATTGGCTCATCGGCTAAAAGTGATCAATCTTATATAAATACCTTTAATGTAGGAACTGGCGTAGGTTACAGTGTGTTGGATCTACTTAAGACATTCGAAAATATTAATAAGGTTGAAATTCCTTATAAAATTACTCCAAGAAGAAAAGGTGATATAGCTGTGTGCTACTCGGATCCAACAAAAGCTAATAATGAACTTAAATGGCATGCCTCAAGGACTCTTGAGGATATGTGTAGAAGTGCTTGGAATTTTCAAAAGAAAAATTAATTTATCAATTTTAGCCTATACAGCAATACCCAATACAGCTTTCTAAATTAACATCTTTATTTTTGAACAAATATATATATGTCTCCGCTGCACTCCTGCGGTTTAGTGAAAATATCAGTTGCCCTCATTGGACCAACTATAGGATTCAGTTCTATATAATTAGACTTTTGTCTTAATCGCAATAGTAATTTCTTTTCAAAAAAAGTTGGTTCTGTTAAAACGCATTGAACAGCAACTAAATCATATGCATTTGCATTTACCTTGAATAAGATGTCTTCAATTTCTCGATCATGAAGAGTTACTCCCAAGTGATACCACAAGGGAAGATTCAACGGATATTCTCCAGAAACTAATTCAGTCAATGGAGTAAATTCACTGATGTTAAGAACTAAAGGGCTATCAATATCACTTAATGCGAGCCTAATTTCTTCCAATGATTTACATATATTGCCTGGAGAGTAAATATTTTCAAGGACTGGAGTGCACTCACCTAGATTGCTCACAGGAAGGACTATTTTAGAACTGTCAAAATAATAGTGTTCTGGTTTATTTGATAGCGTAGAAGTCCAAAACTTATAAATATTTTCAAGTGGAGCTTTTATTGCAAGTGCAATGGAAATGCTAATAGCAAATATAAAAAATAATTTAAGACTACCTTTTAAATGCTCAAAAACAGAATATTTAATTTCATATAGATATGGAGGAAGAAATAACCAAAAAAAGAACGATGTGAAATATAAACCACTGGTATATCTAGCCACACCAGAAACGAGAAGCATTACTGAGCATATCAAGAGCACGAATGACCGGAATTTAAAGCCAAGAATTAATCCAATAATGGCAAGATACATTAATCCATTTTTATAAGCAGTAATTAATGCAAATAATTTTCTATAACTTAAATCTGAACTCCCTGACAAGCCATACCAATAACTTATGTAATCATCCTCGTATAGGAAAAGAAAGATACCAATAACCAAAACAGCACCTAAAGAAAATATCCCAATTCTTTTTAGAATTTTTAAAAAGATGGGTTTCATGTTCATTTGCTTGAAATCGGATATTTTGATTAATTCATGCCCTAAAATTAAAATTAAGCAAGATATGATTGTCATGAAACCATAATCTTGCTTGCAAAAAATGCATAACGCAGCAAAGATCCCTGAAATAAATATCAACCCAGGATTTTTAAATAAGGAAAAATAAATCGCGCATAGTAATAATAAAAAGGCTGTTGTGTTATACCAGGGATGCATTAAAAATGAGATATAAAATAGTGAATAGAGCCCCATTGCACTGAAGTATATTTTTGTCGAGCTGGTTAGCTTATTTAAAACAGAGCTACCCAATATTATTAGTAAAAAATTTTGAAATAATTGAGATAGTTGAAGGCTGAGCCATGTGAATCCTAGAAATTTAGCAAAAATATATGGGATAAATAGAACTATTGGTCCTACCGGCATTCCAAAGTCAGAAAATGGAGAATATCCGGCAAGCATTCTTCCAACACCCTCCCAAATAATTGCATAGTCTCTGAAGAAAATAGGCTCTCGTGCCATCCAAAAAATCACAATAGCTAGACACATTAGTGTAGTAAATAATATTTTTTTTACTTTGCTTGAAAGGCTATTAATTTTTTCTATAAGTAGCATCACTTGATATTAGCAGCTGGTGATATATTTAGTAAAAGTTGTTAAAATTAAGTTAACACATAATAATAAGTGCAATAACTTTCTTAAAGCATCAAACCATAAAAAAAAATGAAAGCAGTAATCTTGGCAGGTGGACTAGGAACAAGAATTTCAGAAGAAACTCATCTTAAACCTAAACCAATGGTCGAAATTGGTGGCAAACCTATCTTATGGCATATCATGAAGCTATATTCCGCTCATGGCATCAATGATTTTATAATTTGTTGCGGTTACAAGGGACATGTTTTGAAAGAGTATTTTCAAAATTATTTCTTACATATGTCTGATATTACATTTGATCTTGCTGAAAACAAATTCAAAGTTCATAAAAAATATTCTGAATCCTGGAAAGTTACCCTGGTTGATACTGGCGAATCAACTTTAACAGCAGGCCGCTTAAAAAGAGTGAAGGATTATTTGGACCCTGATGAACCATTTTGTTTTACTTATGGAGATGGTCTTAGTAACCTAGACATTTCAAAAAGTATTAAATTTCACAATAAACATGGAAAACCCGCAACCATAACTGCTGTTCAGCCTCCAGGAAGATATGGTGCCTTAGACTGTGATGGCTCAATTGTTAAAGGGTTCACAGAAAAACCAAAAGGTGATGGCGGTTATATCAATGGTGGATTTTTTATTTTACATCCTAAAGTTATTGAATTGATTGAGGGAGACCACACTTCTTGGGAAGAAGAACCTCTCAATATCTTAGCAGCCAATAACGACTTGATAGCTTTCGAGCACAATGGTTTTTGGCAAGCAATGGATACCTTAAGGGACAGGCATCAACTTGAGGAGTTATGGATTTCGAAAAAGGCTCCTTGGAAAGTCTGGAAATGAAACCTGGTAAGTTATCAACTTCTTTTTGGAAAAATAAAAATGTCTTGATAACAGGCCACACGGGTTTCAAGGGCTCATGGCTTAGTTTACTATTAAAAAAGCTTGGAGCTAATGTCACTGGAATCAGCTTAGAACCCTCTAGCTCACCTAACCTGTTTGATTTAATAAATGGAAAAGAAATTACCAGAAGTATTATTTGCGATATTCGAAATCTAAAATCTCTTAGAGAGCACTTCAAAGCAGCCGATCCAGAATGTGTGCTGCATTTAGCTGCTCAACCGTTAGTTAGAGAAAGCTATCTAAATCCAATATACACTTTTGAATCAAATATAATGGGGACAGCAAATGTCTTAGAATCAATGAGATCTCTGCCTAATTTAAAAGCTGCAGTAATGATTACTACTGATAAAGTTTATCGAGAGAATCACTCCCAGCAGCCTTATGTTGAGGATGATTATTTAGGTGGGCAAGATCCTTATAGCTCTAGCAAAGCAGCATGTGAAATAGTAATTGATTGTTATAGAAAATCTTTTCATTCAGAATTAGGAATTTCAATTGCTAGCGCAAGAGCCGGAAATGTAATAGGAGGCGGTGACTGGTCTAATGATAGGTTGATACCAGATGCAATTAAATCTTGGAGTATTAATAAGCCTTTAGAAGTTAGATACCCAAATGCGACTCGCCCTTGGCAGCATGTCCTTGAACCGCTATACGGTTATTTAATACTGGCCGAGTCTCTTTTTAAATCTCCAAGTAATGCTGAAGCATATAATTTTGGTCCTGAGGATGAATCAATAAAATCCGTGAAAGAAGTTATTAATCTAGCTCAAGATTTTTTTGGAGCTGGTGATGTGATCTATAGTAAAACAACTGAGGGTCCTCATGAAGCTAAATGGCTGTCTCTAGATATAACCAAAGCTATCGATGAGCTCTCCTTTATGCCCAGATGGAATTTGCAGGAGACAGTTGAGCATACTATTTCGTGGTATAAAGATTTTAATAAAGGAGGTGATGCTTTGTCATTATGTATGGATCAGATTGAAAGTTATGAGAACTCAGCATAACCAATCTAACTGAAAAAATATTATGTTAAAATCGTATTGAAAGGATAACCGAATTTAATTTTACATTGGCTTTATATGAATTTTATACAAAGCCCTATAGAGGGCCTTTTAGAAATAGAGATCGAGAGAATTGAGGATGATCGTGGGTTTTTTGCAAGATCCTTTTGTGCAGATGAATTTAAAAATATGAATCTTTGCCATAGTTTTATTCAAACAAACCTTAGTTTTAATAATAAAATAGGTGTTCTTAGAGGTATGCATTATCAAGCTGAACCATTCGATGAAGTGAAATTAGTGCGTTGTACTCAGGGTGCTATTTTTGATGTCGCGGTTGATTTAAGAGAGAATTCTCCGACTTATCTTAATTGGTTTGGGTGCGAATTAAATGATATAAATCATAAGGCTTTGTATATACCTTCAGGGTTTGCGCATGGTTACCAAACCCTTAAACCTGATAGCATTGTTTCCTATATGGTAAGCAACTCTTATTCTCCTTCTCATGAAAGAGGGATTAGATATGATGACCCATTAATTAATATAAACTGGCCTTTACCTATTTCAGATATTTCTATTAAAGATCGAGCAAGAGATTTCCTAGTATTGGACTAAGAGTCTAAATTTTATAAATATTAAAATGAACAATATTCTCATAACAGGCTCAACAGGATTTGTTGGCAAGCAAGTCCTTAAGCACTTAAAAAATAAGAATGTTAAAATCAGAGTAGTAACTAGAAATAACCAAAAGCAATTTTTCTCTTCTTGTGAAAATGTAACTGAAATTGTAACCACCCAAAATTTTTTCTTAGAAACAGCAAAATGGTATGAAAAAGTATGTAAAGATATAGATATTGTAATCCATATTGCTTGGTATGCTGAAAGAGGCAAATACATAGAATCCGATTTAAATTTAGAATGTTTGTCAGGTACCCTAAATTTTGCACAAGCTGCTGCTAAGCAAGGAGTCAAGAAATTTGTTGGTGTGGGAACATGTTTTGAATATGATTTAACTTCAACTGTGCCCCTAAAAACAACATCTAAATTAAATCCACAACATCTCTATTCAATCGCAAAAGCTTCGGCGTTTTTAATTCTTTCAAAATACTTTGAAAATAAATCCATAGATTTCTTATGGGCCAGGATATTTTATTTATTTGGTGAGGGTGAAGACGAAAGGAGCCTGTTTGGGGAATTAAGAAAAAAATTAGCTGCCGGCGATATTGTAAAGCTAACCGAGGGAAAGCAAATAAGAGATTTTATAGATGTTGAGGTAGCGGGTTCTATAATTGCTAACGCATCATTGGGGTCAAACGTTGGCCCTTTTAACGTTTGCTCTGGTATTGGCAAATCAGTTCGAGAGTTAGCTGAAAATATTGCTTCTGAATATGACGCAGTAAATTTACTTCAATTTGGAGCGCGCAATGAAAATCCATCTGATGAACCCCATGTAGTTGGGGTATGCAGTAGGGTATTAACAAAAAAATAGATAAAGTTTATTAATAAACTAAGTGGTGATAGAATCCTCCGAAACTTAACTGGTATTAAAAAATGTCTAAATTTGAAAATGAAGTTTCCTCAAGACTCAAAAATGTTCCAAATGAAAGAAGGTTAATTAAAGCTTCCTCTGAATTTGTTCATCAGTCAGTATCCCCCAAGTATGTTTATAATTTTGCATGGCTTGGGAGACCCATCATACAATATCCTCAAGATATGGTTGCCATTCAAGAACTAATTTGGTCAGTTAAACCAGATTTAATTATTGAAACAGGTATTGCGCATGGTGGATCGCTTATTTTGAGCGCCTCAATGCTAGCTCAGCTTGACTTGGAAGATGCTATTGCAGCCAAACAGAGTATTGATCCTTCTAAATCGAATAGAAAAGTTTTGGCAGTGGACATAGATATTCGAGAACACAATAGAATGGCAATTGAGGCTCATCATATGTCCTCAAGAATTGAAATGATTCAGGGATCAAGTCTTGATCCGAATATAGTGCAACAAATACAAGATATTGCAGGCAACTATCAAAAAGTAATGGTCTTATTAGATAGTAACCATACTCATCAACATGTTTTATCGGAGCTTGAGTTTTATGCTCCTTTAACTTCTGTTGACAGCTATTGCATCGTGTTTAATACTCTTGTTGAAGATATGCCTTCAGATGCTTACCCTGATAGAAGCTGGGGTCCAGGAGATAATCCTAAAACCGCAGTTTTGGAGTATTTAAAAACACATACTGAATTTCAAGTTGACGAATTAATTGAAAACAAAATCCTTATTAGCTCTTGTCCAAATGGCTATCTTAAAAGAATAGAGTAATTATCTTAATATGATTTCTAATTGTCGCTTATTTGACATTCGATCATTTGAAGATAACAGGGGTGGGTTATCATTCATCGAAGCTGATATAGATCTACCTTTTGAAATAAAGAGAATATACTATCTCTACAATACATCAAAAAATATCCTTAGAGGAGTGCATGCTCATAAAAGGCTTGAACAAGTTTTAATATCTTTCAGCGGATCATTTGATGTGTTGCTTTTCGATGGTGTAAATTCTCAAACTTTTACACTAAATAAACCTAATATAGGTTTATATGTTTGCCCAATGATTTGGAGAGAATTGACTCCACTTGAGGAGAATAGTGTTTGTACCGTTTTAGCATCAAGACCATATGAAGAGGATGATTATATCCATAACCGGGCTGATTTTTTATCAATAGTCAATAAATCATGAATGTTCCATTCCTTGATTTAAAATCAAGCTATCATGAAATTCAAAATGATCTTGACAGTAAAATCTTAGAAGTTTTAGATTCAGGCCAATATATTGGCGGTCAAATTGTTAAGCAATTTGAGAAAAATTTTGCAAATTTTGTTGACTCCTCGTCGTGCGTGGGTTTAGCAAACGGATTAGACGCTCTAGAAATCTCGATGAGGGCCCTAGGTATTAAGGGTGGAGATGAGGTTATAGTCCCATCACATACATTTATAGCAACATGGCTTGCAGTATCAAATTGTGGAGCAACCCCTGTTCCAGTTAGCCCAAATATTGAGACATCCCTTATAGATGTTTCTGAGATAGAAAAAGCTATTACCAAGAGAACTAAAGCAATCATGCCCGTGCATTTATATGGGCAATCTGTTGATTTAGATCCTATTTTAGATCTGGCAGATACTTATAAATTATTTGTCATTGAAGATGCTGCGCAAGCTCATGGTGCTGTATATAAGTCAAAAAAGTTGGGATGTCATGGAGATGTTGTTGCGTGGAGTTTTTATCCAGGCAAGAACCTTGGTGCATTTGGTGATGCTGGCGGTATTACAACAAATAGAGATGATTTAGCAGAGAAAATTAGAATCTTAGGAAATTATGGATCAAAAAAGAAATATGTTCATAATGTTATTGGTTTGAATAGTAGACTTGATCCAATTCAGGCAACAATCTTGGATGTAAAGTTAAAGCATTTAGACGAGTGGAATTCTAGAAGAGTTAAAGTAGCTCAAAAATATCTAATGGAGTTAGAAAATTTCGATTTAAAATTACCATCCGAATTCAATCTTAAAGACTCTGTTTGGCATATATTTCCAATAAGAGTTCAAAATAGAGATGAGTTATCTAAAAAATTAGCTCATGATAATATTGAAACTTTAGTTCATTACCCAGTGCCTCCTTATTTACAAAAAGCATACAAAGATGATTTTCAAGGATTTCAATGTATCAGGACAGAAGAAATAACCTCACAGCTTCTAAGTTTGCCAATTGGTCCCCACCTCACAGAGCAAGAAGTTGATTTTGTAATTGAAAGAGTAAGACACTACTGTTCTTAATTTTCAAGCCTAATAAACTTATAATAATATTAAGATGATTGATTCAAAATCCTTTTTTAGCATCGTATTACCAACTAAAGATAGGCCAGATCTTATTAACTCTTTTATAAACTGCACCCTCAATCAAACATTTCATGATTTTGAACTCATAATTTGTGATAACAGTTCTGATGAGCTAACACAGCAAGTAATATCTCAGTTTGATGACAATAGGATAGTGAATTTAAGAACCGGTAACTTAAAAATGAGTGAAAACTGGAACAAGGGAATCCATGCTATTTCTGGTCAATATCTTGTACTTATGTCCGACAAAGGACTACTCAAGCAGGGTTCTCTCGATTATCTTAATAGTTTGATTAATAATAGTAATCATGAATGTATTACGTGGAGTGTTGATCCATTCATTGATCCAGATACTCTGATCCAGTCAAAACTAAGAGAATATTCTAGAGAAGTAAATTCTCATGATTTAATTAAATTCATGCTAGCCGCTGACTGGGAGAGCTTTGATATAGCTCCAATGCATTGCACCTCATGCGTTTCAACAAAACTAGTATCAGAAATTATCACGAAACATAAAAATCTTTCTCAGGAATTAAATCCTGACTATACAATGGCAATGCAAATTTTACTTGCCACACCATCTATCTTTCATCTGAATCAGAACCTTGCAGTCCTTAGACGGCCTTCTTTGTCAGATGGTTACGGTAATGGAAGCAGTTTTGTGAAGAAAACCTCCCAAAGCAAATCCTTTATGTTAGAGCATGCAGATTGGATTAATAGAACAAACAAATATGAAGATATACCAATAAAAGACAATCCATTTATTCTCGATATTATGCTTAAAGATGTCTATACGGTTTTGCATGATAATGAGAAGGATCCTAATTTTTTTCTTTCCAAGCGTGAAAGGCTTATCTCATATTATTCATTTACATATGCTGAAATTTTATGGCGTACAAGGGTTGGAGTTAATATGAATGAAGAATACAAATTATGGTTTAAGTCTCTATCTCAAGAGAGTTACGAAATACAATCAAATGTTTTGAATAAGAAAAAAAATTTAAGATTGAAGGCCGTGCAAGCAAATCTTATGTATTTTATTAAAACAAATATTTTTACTTTACCTCTTCTGCATCTTTATCGACTGATAAGATATAGAAACACAGGATTAAAGTTTTCAAATTTGGAGGATTGCTTTAATTCTATTGTAATAAAAGAATATGAAAAGCATTAATATTAAACATAAATCAGACCTTAGAAAAATTACTAACTTCTGCACCCCAAGAACTGACTACAAATTTTCAATCTGTACCCCATGCTTTAATAGCTCAGATTCGATAGAAAATGTTTTCAGAAGCCTGACCAATCTTGAATATCAAAATTTTCAGTGGATAGTGGTTAATGATGCCTCTATTGATAATACCTCCGAAATTATTAAATCATTAATGAAAGAAGCGGATTTCGACATTATTTTTTTTGATTTGACGCAAAACATGATGGCGACATACTGTTATTATCTTGCTATTGAAAATGCTTCCGGTAATTTTCTAATTTTTCTTGATCATGATGATCTAATCAAGCCTAATGCATTAAACAGATTTTTATCTCATTGGGAGAAGCTAAGCACTAATCAAAAAAATACATTGGCAGGAATGATGTCTAATTGCGAAGATGAGTATGGAGATATAGTAGGAACTGAATTCCCAGCTTCACCATATGTAAACAATTTTTTTGATTTAATGTTCACAGATGATGTAAGAGGAGAAAAGTTTTTTTGTTATAAAACAAATCTTATGCAAGAATACAATTTTGAACTTATAGATAGATACGTTCCAGAAAGCTATATCATGTGGGGTATTGCATCACAATTTGATACCTTATACTTTAATGAATCTTTAAGAATATACAATCAGCCCATTGCTGAAGGTAAAAACCTTAGTCTTTTAAATCCCTTTGATTATTCTGCTGGATTCAGATTAAATTATCAAAATTTAATTAATAAATTTGCTTCTAAACTAAAATATAGACCATACATGCTCTTAAATTTTTTATATAAATATGCTCAGTTTTCTTCAGTATCCAAGGTTGGATTTCAATCATGCGCAGGTGGCCTTGAAAATTTCTTTCATAGGGCGCTCATTGTTCCGATGTACATGTTTGCAAAACTATCTTTTCTCAAGCCTAGAATACAAAAAAAATTTTAAATGAAGAAAATTTCTATCCTGCTACCCAATCTCGCTTCCGGAGGTGCGGAAAGACTGGCAGTCTCTCTCGCCAATGATTGGGTGAATCGTAGTCTTGAGGTGGAAATGGCACTGCTATCAACAAATAATGAGCCATTTTTAGAATTACTTGATAAAAGAGTATTAATTATCGATCTTCAAGTAACTAAATTAAGAAATGCTATCTTTCCATTGAAAGATTATTTTAAAAACTCGAAACCAGACGTAATATGGTCAGGTTTGTGGCCGTTAACCGCCATTTCAATTTTTTCTTGGATTTTATCTGGAAGAATGGGGCGTATTTACACCATAGATCATAATCAGCTAAGTATTGCTACAGTTAAAACCTTAAAAATTTCAAGATACATTGTTAAGCTAATCACACGTTTGTCATATCCATTTGCTACAGGCAACATGACTGTTTCTGAAGGTGTAAAGAATGACTTAGTTAATCTAACAAATCTTCCTAAAGAGAGAATTAAAGTTATATATAATCCAGCTGCTAGAGGTATTGGTATAAATACAAGCCTTCCCCCGGAGACTAAGAATGACCTTTGGGGTGGTAATCCAGGAAAATGTATTATTTCCATTGGTTCATTTAAAAAGCAAAAAAACTTTAAATTATTGATTGAAAGCTTTGCTCTACTTTCAGTCGAAATTAAGGCTACTCTCATCATTTTAGGTGAAGGCCCTCTTCGTGAAGATTTAGAGAAGCAGGTCAGCGACCTTAATTTATCTCATTTAGTTTATTTGCCAGGGTTTGCGAAAGATCCCTCACCCTGGCTTTTAACAGCTGATTTATTTGTTTTATCTTCTGATTGGGAGGGATTGCCAACTGTTTTAATTGAAGCGCTAGATTGTGGTCTACCTGTTGTTAGCACCGATTCTCCATCAGGCCCTTCAGAAATCCTTGAAGGTGGAAAGTGGGGTATTTTAGTCCCATTGAATAATTCTGAAGAATTACTAAAGGGAATAAAAGAAAGTCTTAATTCTAACCATGATAAGAATGCTCTAATGAGTCGAGCAGAAAAATTCTCTGTTCAAAATATTTCAACTAATTATTTACAATATTTTAAGTTAATATAAATTCAATAAATTTTATGCTCCAAAAAATTCAAACTATAATATGGTTTCTTAAAAGACCAAGCTTTTATCGTCATGCAATAGAGCTGGGTATCAGAAAGTTAAGAAGTGATAAAGACTCATCTTATTTTGTCATAGAGGCAACAAATTGGGCTGAGCAAAATACCTTATCAATTCCAAATGCCCTTAAAAAAATTGGGCTTACTCAGCATGAAGATAAAATTCCATCTCTAGATAAAAAATTAATTGAGGAAGCAAATGCCCTTGCAGCTCTCTCAAAAGTAAAAATGGGTGGGCCAGGTGATTTAGACCTAATTTTTGCTGCGATGGTTCTCTCAGAATCGGAAAAAGTAATTGAGTCGGGCGTTGCATACGGGTGGTCAAGTCTTGCAATATTAGCAGCATTGCAAGAAAAATCATCCAATAGTCTAGTAAGCATTGATATGCCTTATCCTAAAATGAACAATGAAGATTTTGTGGGTATTGCTGTTCCAGATAGATTTAAAAGAAATTGGACTTTGCTGCGGCAGCCTGATCGTAATGGCATTAAAAAAGCCCTTAAGATATTAAAAAATAATATTGATTTATGCCATTATGATTCTGATAAATCTTATTATGGGCGTACTTATGGATATCCTTTATTTTGGGAAGCTCTTAGTGATGGCGGGATTTTTATTTCAGATGATATACAAGATAATCTTGCTTTCAAAGAATTTGTTGAATCAAAAAAGTCTGATTTTGCTGTCATCAAAAACAATGACAAATATATTGGCATAATTAGGAAATAGTATCAAAAAATTAGATGCAAACAATATGATAACAAAGCATTGCACGATTATAATAACTTCATTTTATGGCTGATTTACAAATAATTATTCCTTTAACAGGCAATGGTTCTAGGTTTAAAGCTGAGGGATATAAAAGATTAAAACCTTTTATAAAAATTCATGGCTTACCAATGATCAACTGGGTTGCCAAGATGTTTCCTGGAGATGAAAAAAAAATATTATTCATTTGCAGAGATGAGCATATAAGAAAATACAATTATATTTTGCCTGCATTAAAAGCAATTACTTCATCACCAAAAATTCATAGAATTGAAAATTGGATAAAAAAAGGACCGGCAAATGACATCATTCAAGCTGCTGAAGATATAGATGATAACAAACCCGTTCTAGTAAGTTATTGTGATTTCTTTGCACTATGGGACTATGCAGGCTTTAAAAAAATTATTTCTAACATTAATCCTGATGGAATGGTCCCCTGTTATACAGGGTTTCATCCTCATTTGATTCATTCAGAAAATCTTTACGCAACCTGTGAAACTGATAAGCTTGATTTTCTTAAAATTATTAGAGAAAAGTATCAGATCAATGAGGATAAGACTAAAGACTACCAATCTCCTGGATTGTATTATTTTAAATCAGGGAAAATTTTAAAAAAATACTGTACGGAGCTTATAAAAAGTAATTTATCAATTAATAACGAGTTTTATATGAGCTTGCCTTTTAACTATTTGTTAAGAGATAAATTAAAGGTTTACTGTCCACCCATGATTCAATTTTTTTGTCAGTGGGGTACCCCTAAAGACTTAGAAGAATATAATTCTTGGATGAGATGTGTTCAAAGAATAGAGCAGTCATGAAAATTTTAGTTCCAATGGGAGGAAAGAGCAGTCGATTTTTTGACAGGGGCTACAAAGTTAATAAAGTATTGCTTGGTGTGACTAATCGTCAAAATGGGAAAACTTATCCCATGGCATTAAGCGCATTGAAAGATATACCTTGGATAAAATCTAAAGGTAATGAGCTTATATGCGTTAATAGCTATGAACATTCTAAAAACGGGCTTGAGAAAAAAATCCTAAAAGAATTCCCAAATACAGTCTTCATTCATGACCATGTAAAACTTGACCAAGCCTTTGGATGTTTCTTGGCAAGAAGCCACTTAGATACAGATGAAGATTTGTTTATAGGGGCATGTGATAATGGATTTGAAATAAATTTAAAAGACTTTAATGAGCTCAAAAAAAAGAATGACCTAATCGTATTTACTCATACTAATGATGAAAATATTGAAAGAGATCCTCTAGCTCATAGTTGGCTATCTCTAAAAGGTGATACAAGAGCAGTTAAAGCTTTGTCTTTTAAAAAACCGATTAGTAAAAATCCAATGGATGATCATGCAACAACTGGGATGTTTTGGTTTAGGAATTCAAATGTATTTTTAAAATATTTGGAATCTATGATTTGGGAGAAGGATGCAGTTAGTGGAAAGTATTATATAGATAAGCTTGTAAATCATTACATTAAAAACAATTTAAAAGTTTCAATAATGGATGTTAAATATTTTTGCTGGGGCACTCCTGTGGATTATGAAACCTATGAAAGCTCAATTAAATACTGGATTAAATTTTCTAAACAACTTCCTAAATTCATTAAATAACTAATATGTCGGCATCTCAAGAGTATCGACCAGAAGGACTTTCTATCGTCATACCTTTATTTAATGAATCTGAAAATGTTGAAGAATTATTTTTCAAAATTACTGAATTTTCTAAATCAGTAAACTTTAATTTTGAAATTATTCTTGTAGATGGATGCTCATCTGACTCTACTTATGAAAAAATTTTAATTCAATGCAAAAAATTAGATATGCCTCAGCTAAAAGCTTTGAAGATGAAGGCAAGGGAAGGCTATGGTCATGATATTGTAGAGGGTCTTAAAATCGCTACCTTTAAAGATCTTGCATGGACTCATGCCGATCTCCAAACTGATCTTAATGATTTAATAAGGGGATATGAAATGTTTCAACAAATTGGAAATAATATTATTATTAAGGGCGCAAGAAAAAATAGACCTTTTCTTGATAGATTCCTTACTTTTGGAATGCAGCTTTTTGTGTACTCTCAGTTGAATATTCATCTTTCAGATATAAATGCTCAACCTAAAATTTTTGACATAGATTTTTTTGATAATTATATTTCTAAAAATTATCCAAAAGATTTCTCTTTAGATTTATTTTTGTTACTTCAGGCAAAAAAAAATGCTTATATCATTCATAGCTTTGATGTTGATTTTAAGAAAAGAAAATTTGGAGAAGCTAAAGGGGGCGGGGGAAGTATTAAAAACAGAATTATGCTTATTAAAAGAACATTTAGATATATAGTTAAACTTAAAAATACCATTTACTAGCTAATGACTATTATTGATTCCAAGAAGGAGATAATTTTTTTTTCTATAGTAGGGTTTACTACAGTTGCTATAGATTATTTTTTTTATAATTTTTTTTTATCCAATCAAATGCTAGGAGTTAATACATCTAAGGGACTAAGTTTTTTAATAGGTACAGCATATAGCTACCTAATGAATCGATTTTTTACATTTAGTCATGCCGCTTATAAAGATGGAAGTGTTCTTCGGTTTCTGACAATATATGTCTTAGCTCTTTTCTTGAATATTACAATTAATTGGCTAATATTTATGATTTATAGCTCCATTGTACTTTCTTTTTTTATAGCCACTGGTTTTAGTGCAGCTTTCAATTTTATTGGATTAAAATTTTATGTATTTAGAAAAAATTAAAAGATGATCTTCATAGCTCACAGACGCAATACATTGGATAAGCTTATTCAAACTGATACCAAATATGGAGTCGAGGTTGATATTAGGAGTTACAAAAATGACTTGGTTATTCATCACGATCCATTTCAGCCTGGAGAAAATTTTGAAAAATGGCTTGGATTCTTCAAACACAAGACTCTAATTCTTAACATTAAGGAAGAAGGCTTAGAGCAAAGAATATTAAATCTTATGAAAAAATATAATATTGAAGATTTCTTTTTTTTAGATCAAAGTTTTCCATTTCTTGTTAAATGGGCAAAAGCAGGTGAAAAGAGATCCGCTGTAAGAGTATCTGAGTTTGAGTCAATCAAAACAGCTTTATCTTTATCTGAAAGAATTTCATGGGTATGGTTGGATTGTTTTAATAAATTCCCAATAAACAAAAAAGAATTTGACAAACTAAAAAAAGCAGATTTTAAGATATGCCTCGTTTCTCCAGAGCTTCAAGGAAGAGAGCCAAATGAAGAAATATCACTTTTTTCTGACATCATACAAAAGGATAAGCTGTTAATTGATGCAATATGCACAAAAAGAATTGATTTGTGGGAAGCAAACCTTAATTTATGATTGATTTTTTTAAACATCCGTTATTTATATTTGGACTTTTGCTAAGGTTAAGCTTTGTGTTTTTCATTACTTCTGCGGCTGTAACTGATTGGTTCCTTCCGTTTATGTCTTTAAGTATTTCTAATTTTACATTTGATCCCTGGACATTATGGATTAACGGACAAAATGATCCAGCTGCATTTCCCTACGGCTATGCTATGTGGTTCTTTTTATTACCAACATTCGTAGTTTTAGAAATGCTAAATATTCCTTTGGTTTACAGCTATTATTTTTCTTTATTGTTGGCAGACGTTTTGCTTTTATTTATCTTGAATAAGCTTATTCAAAAAAGGAAACTACTTCTTATAATTACTTACTGGCTTTCACCTGTTCTTATAATTGCTAGCTACGGGTTAGGCTTTAATGATTTAATTCCGATTCTTTTACTCACATTAGCTATTTTAAAAACTAAGGAGAAGCAATTTATCTGGTCAGGAGTTTTCTTGTCTTTAGCTATTTCAGCAAAATTAAGCATGATTATTGCTGTGCCATTTTTCTTAATTTATTTATTTAATAAAAAAGCATTACGCCAATATATACATTTATTTTTGATCTCTGCTGGTATTTCTGGTTTGTTACTTGGCGTGCCTTTTCTAATCTCTGATGGAGCGTTGCTAATGCTTTCCAATAATTCAGAGCTTGAAAAAATATATTGGTTATCTTTTGATATTGGAGAAAATATCTCAGTTTATCTTATACCTTTTATATATATCATTTTGCTCTATTCTATTTGGAGAATAAAAAGGCTTAATTTTAATTTATTTTTTTCAACCACTGGTTTATCATTTTTTCTAATAGTCTTGATGACGCCTGCTTCACCTGGATGGTTTATTTGGATAATTCCCTTTTTAGTTTTTTATCAATCTAAGAGTGATAAAACTTCTATCTTTCTTGTATCACTTTTTTCACTGGTGTACTGCGCTCATATCTTGCTGCTCAATCCAATGTATATTCGCTCAGATGATATACTTCTTCCATCTTTAACTGATGATTCTTTTAGAAATATAACATCATTAATTCAAACTTTTTCGATTGCCCTTGGAGCTCTAATATCAATCCGCATGTTAAGAGAATCAGTTAGTGGCGATAACTTTTTTCGTCTAAGCAGAAAACCCTTTGCTATCGGAATAGCTGGTGACTCAGGTTCAGGGAAAGATACTCTTGCTGATGCAATTTCTATGATATTCGGATCACATTCTGTGGTTCAGCAATCAGGAGACGATTATCATCTTTGGGATAGGCATAAGCCCATTTGGCAAGTGATTACCCATCTCAATCCAAAATCAAATGATTTAGAGCTTTTTAATAATGACCTAACATTATTATCCGAGGGAAAGAATATTCAGGCAAGGCATTATGATCATAAGACAGGAAAGCTTAGCAGACTGATACCGGTTAAGAGTAATGACTTCATTATCGCCAGTGGTTTGCATGCCTTATATCTGGAAGCCTTGAGGGATAAATATAACTTAAAGATTTTTCTTGATATGGATGAGGATTTACGAAAATATTTGAAGTTACAAAGAGATGTTAATAAAAGAGGGCATGCTAAAGAAGCTGTTCTTGAATCCATTAAAAAAAGAGAAAATGATTCAGAGAAATTTATTAAAAGTCAGGCTGTTTATGCAGATTTAATTTTTTCTTTAAAAAATAGCTCTACCATTAATCATGATCAGCTCGCAAATCAAAGTCTCAATCTAGAATTAGAAGTGACTTCAAGAACAGGGTTTAATGAGTTATCTTTTCACAGAACTTTGATTGGTATTGGAGGGGTGCATATTGATTTAAAGGAAGGTGAAAATATCTCCTTAACTTCATTGACACTCAGTGGAAAGATTTCTTCAGATGACATTGGATTAGCTGCAGAATTACTATGCCCCAACGCCCTTGAATTTTTAGATCTTGAGCCTCTATGGCATGATAATACTCTTGGCTTAATGCAATTAATTACATTATGTCATATAGATCATAATTTAAATAAAAGGCCCATATTATAATGAAGATTTATACTGAAAATTCTTTTAATCATTTGCCAGATTGCATCCTATTCGATTTAGATAATACATTTTATAGTTACGACCCAACTCATCAAGCAGCGATAAAAAAAGTCCAAAAAAAAGTTACTGCAAATTTCTCAGTTTCAGAGAAAGATTTTAAAAATGCGTTCGAAGATAGTCGCCGCCAAATAAAAGATGCTCTTGGTAATACCGCCTCATCTCATAGCAGGCTATTATATTTCCAGAGGATGCTTGAAATTTTAGGGCTAGGCTCTCAAGTTCTTGCAGCTCTTGATCTCGAGCAATCATACTGGAGTACATTTCTTTCAGAAATTCAGCTCTTTGATAATGCAAAAGAGTTTTTAGATGACATCAGACTTATTGGTATTCCATCTGTTTTAGTTACAGATCTCACTGCTCAAATACAATTTAGAAAACTTGTTTTTCTTGAACTTGATCACTACTTTGATTACATCGTTACAAGCGAGGAGGCTGGTTGCGACAAACCAAATCCTAAAATTTTTGAGTTGGCATTACATAAAATTAAACCGCAAGGAAGCAATTTTTGGATGATTGGCGATAGTTTAATCAAAGATCTGGAAGGGGCAAAAAATAGCATTAATGCTATTTCAATTCAAAAAATTCATCAAAACTCAACAAATGAAAATAAAAGCATTACTCCAGATGCATCTTTTAATCATTTTTCAGAGCTTAGGAAATTAATAAATCAGCTAATTAAATAATATTATCATGCGTACTCATGTTGAAGAATTTTGTAACAAAATAGGCAAAGATCCTCTAATAGTTCAGGGTGCTGGAGGCAATGTATCATGGAAAGATGGCAGTACATTATGGATCAAAGCTTCAGGAAAGTGGCTTGCTAATTCCCTAGAAGAAGATATTTTTGTCTCTACTGATTTAGACAAGATTTCAATCGCAGTAAAAGAGGAGAATTATTCATTCACTCCTTTATCAATTTCCCCATCTTCATTGAGACCATCAATTGAAACAATCTTACATGCACTTATGCCACAAAAGTTTATTGTTCATGTTCATGCAGTTGAAATTCTTTCGGTTCTAATTCGAATGAATAGCAAAGATCAAATAAAGTTTTTTTTAGGCGATGATTTTAACTACATATTCTTGGATTACTATAAACCAGGTGAAGATCTAGCCAAGGCATTGCAGAAAGAGCTAATTAAAAATCCAGATTCAAAAGTAGTTTTTTTGGCTAATCATGGAATTGTGATTGGCTCAGATGATCTTGCTCAAGTTGATGAGTTGCTCTGCAATATATCTGAGAGACTTCAAACAAAACCTTCTATATCTGAATTTAATTTTCAATCGTCTAGTAATAATGAAGCAATGAATTTGAAGGGATATAAAATATTCAAAGAAAATAAATATAATGCATTAGTCCATTCTGAAGAATTGTTAGAACGATTAGAAAATGATTGGGCAATATGTCCAGATCATGTTGTCTTTCTTGGACATGAAGCCAAAATACTTGATAAAAATATTCATATTAAAGATATTGGGAGTTCTTCCGAAAATACCCCGCCATTTATTTTTTGCGCAGGATCAGGTATATATGAATCTCCTAGCGTTACTTCAGGTCAAAGAGCACAATTAGATTGTTACTATGAGTTACTTATAAGGCAGCCTAAAGATCAAAAATTGAGATCCCTTAAACCTCATCAAATTTCTGAACTATTAAATTGGGATGCTGAAAAGTATAGGCAATCTATGAAATAACTATCTCATTATAAATTTACTTAACGTGCTTGTCCTTCATTATCTTTCTATTTTGATTGTTTCATATGGAATTTTATATTTAGTTGGAAAGATATTTTTCTCTTTCTTTATTTCGTCTTCTGGCCCTGCTACGGAAATTTTTTTAAAACTATTTTTTGGTATTTGTTCAGTAACTACGGCTTATGCGTTACTTGCTACTGAGGGTAATTCAGTCTTATTACCCCTTTTATTTTTTTTAATCATTCTTACTTTTTATAAAACTTACTTTTCAACACAACCTATTTTTTTGATCAGTAATGGGGTTCAATCCTCAATAAAAATAAAATTTTTTGAGCCATTGGTTATTTTATGTTTTATTTTTTTTGTTCAGCTTTATTCTATCTATGATTTTGAAGGCCCAAGTTTTTTTTTACCAAGCAATCCAGACAGGCTCTTATTTGCAGACATTACAGAGTTTATGAATTATGCCTCTGTTGAAAGCAGTAAAATTAATTACTTTAACCTTGGTGAATATAATTCCTCGCCTTACCACTATTTTGAGCTATGGTTCACAGGATTGCTATCATTTTCAACTAAGTTAAATATAGTTTTCTTAGACCATCTTGTAGCAGCCCCAATTTTTGGAACTATCATATACATGGGCGCAAAAGCAATTTCAGAATATTTTGGCATTCAATTTTTATACTCATCAGTTATCGCATTCATATTATCTGTTTTAAACTTTCAAATTCAATTTCCATTTTTAGAGTATTTTGAGATCCTTCAATCAACTGAAGTATATTTCCAGCTATCTGCAATTGAATATGCAAAATTTTTCCCAATCTATATTTTTTTGATTTCATCAATTATTTTTTTCCTTAATAAAGAATTTACTCTGTCATTTTTAACTTTCTCAATACTGCCAATTATCAATATTTTACTTTTACCACCTTATTTACTTTGCATTGCCTTGTTGATTCCATTTGCAAGCTACAAAAAGCATATTTCAAGAGTTCAGCTTTTAAACATAATATTAATTTTATTATCAATATTGGTATTTATAATCCTATTTTATTTTGTTTTAAATGCTAATCCTAAAGAAAGTAGTGAATTGAATTTCCTTGAGTTATTTAATGAAATGGTTATAGGCGCTTTAAGCAGAACCTCCTTAAATATCATCATAGGATCAATTGCTCAAGTTATATATGTAATGCTTCCAGTAATTCTAATATTAAGCTTGTTTTTTAAAAAATATTTTTACTATTTTCAAAGCAATCAATTAATATTGCACATATTATTTATATTAATTTTATTTAGTCTAGTAGGCCTATTGACTTGGGCTCTATTTCACTTTCACCCTGAGTCCCATCAGTTTTATATTCGACATGCACATATTATTATAAATTTATTATTCGTATTTACATTCTTGATTCTTTATAATTTTAGCCAGGCAAAGGCTTGGGTATTGATCTCGGTAATCCTTGTTCTCAAGACTAGTTATTTATACTCTGATATTAAAACCTACAGAAATTTATCAAAATTTGCATATTCTGCTGAGTTTACAAAAGAAATAGGCTCCGAATTAGATATCAATGATGCTAATGGAGTATTTATTAGGGATAGGCAATCACTCCTCTCATCAAGAGGTAAAGCTTCAAATCTAAGAATAGGATATTTTACTCATTTGCTAAATAACAACTTTTATCTTGTAAACATCAGTGATTTTACAAATACAAAATCAGAGGGAGCTATAATTAAACTTATTGAGCAAGGGATGTTAAATGAGCACCCTTTTCAAATTTTTATAAAAGATCAAAAGTTAGATGGCACCTTTAAGTCAATAGCTGATAGTCAATATGAGTTTATTAAAAAAAATAAAATCTCTTTTTTGGTTCTCGCAAAAGGAGCAACACTCCCCAGTGATATAATTCCACTAGTACAAAATTCTTTGTCTGACAGATATTCTGGAGAAACAATCTTTTTTTTCAGTCAATTTAACTGATCAGTTTGAATGTAAAGCTTACAGGCTCAAAATTATGAAGATCCTCTATATTACATATGACGGCATTTTAGAGCCTCTTGGGCAATCTCAAGTCCTTGCATATCAAGAACAGTTATCACAAGACTTCGATATTTTTTTATTTAGTTATGAGAAGCCATCTGACCTTTTCAATATTGATTTATATTCTTCAATTAAAAATAGAATTTCTCAATCATCCATAAAATGGACTCATCGAAAATATCATAAATCACCAAGCGTACTTGCAACTTTTTATGATTTAGTTGCGGGTGTTTTTCATTGTTCATATATTGTATGGAAAAATAAAATAAAGATAATTCATGCAAGAAGCTACCCGCCTGCCTTAATTGCGCTTGTCCTGAAAAAACTCTTTGGTATAAAATTTATATTTGATATGCGAGGTTTTTGGGCTGATGAACGAGTCGATGGGAACCTTTGGAATCGTGAGAGCATGGTTTTTAAAATAACCAAAGCGCTTGAAAAGAGATTTATTTTAAATGCTGATCACATAGTCTCCTTAACGCATGTAGCAGTTGATGAAATTAATAAATTTCCCTACATTGAAAACATATCATTGCCAATATCTGTTATTCCAACATGTGTAGATCTAAACAAGTTTATACCCAGATCCAGAACTGCAAGCTCAAATGAATTTACGCTTGGGTATTTAGGAACCGTTGGAACCTGGTATCTATTTGAAGAAACAGTCAGAGCATTCGCTATTTTTTTATCTATTAAACCTAATGCGAAGATATTGATTGTTAACAAAGGTGAGCATGACTTTATTGTCTCAACCTTGCTTAATTGCAATGTTCCTTTGTCTTCTGTTGAAATCAAAAGCGCAGATCATAGCGAAGTACCTCATTTAATCAGATCAATGGATGCAACTATATTTTTTCTAAAACCCTTATTTTCTAAACAAGCAGCAGCTCCAACAAAACTTGGTGAATTCTTAGCTTCTGGAGTTCCATGCCTTACTAATGAGGGTGTTGGAGACATGGCATCTATTATCAATACCAATAATATTGGTAAAACTATTAATGAATTTACAGATGAAGCAATTAGAGATGGGATTTTTGATTTAATTCAATTAGCTAATCAAAAAGATATTATCCTAAGATGTGCACAGGTCGCAGAAAAGAGCTTTTCTTTAAAAAAAGGTGTTGTTAAATACGCAGCCATTTATAATGATGTATGAAAAAAAATCTAGATAAGTCAACTGTTGACAGTTTTGGAGATGAATGGGGAAGATTCAATCAAATGAATTTGCCCGATGAAGAAGCAGAAGCAATTTTTAATCAATACTTTTCAATTTTTCCTTGGAATTCATTGCCTGAAAATCCGGAAGGTTTTGACCTAGGATGTGGATCAGGTCGTTGGGCTAAAATTGCAGCATCACAAGTTGGACATCTTCACTGTATTGATCCTTCAGAAGCGATTGAGGTTGCAAAGGTTTCCCTTTCAAGTTTCTCAAATATTTCATTTTACAAAAAATCTGTAGACGAGTTCTCTCTTCCAAAAGGAAGTCAGGATTTTGGATATTCCTTAGGGGTTTTACATCATATACCAGATACTTTAGCTGCACTTAAAGAATGCGTTTCTTTACTCAAACCAGGCGCTCCTTTTTTGCTATATCTTTATTATGCCCTAGATGATAAGTCTTATTTTTATAAAGTGCTTTGGAAATGCTCAGATTTCCTCAGGAAAATAATTTGTAAAATGCCTCCTAGCCTAAAACATATAGTGACTGATTTAATCGCAATAATAATTTATTTTCCATTAGCTAAACTATCTCTTGTGCTTGAAAAACTTAATATCAAAGTTTCAGGAGTCCCCTTGAGTTTTTATCGAAACTGTTCTTTCTATACTATGCGAACTGATTCAAGAGATCGATTTGGGACACCACTTGAGCAAAGATTCACCAAGGAGGAAATTTACAATCTTATGATTGATGCTGGTTTTGAGAATATTGTTTTTAATGATTCTGAGCCAAGGTGGTGCGTTGTTGGAAACAAATCTTTGTTGCCTTCTTGAGAATTCACTTGAGTGACTTATTGCTATGAAATTTATTTTAATTGGTCTTGTATTGCGGCTTTTTATTGCTATCTGGAATGGTTTCTATGGTCCAAGCATTGGAGCAGATGGCGATGCTCTTCTATTTCATGAAATAGGTGTGGAGTTCTCCCGTTTTGGCTTGTTTGATACAAAGTATGCAATTGGATGGATGTATTCAATTTTTTTGGGGGCAATTTATTTTTTAACAATAGATTCAATTTTTATTGGCAGTCTCGTTTCCTGCCTGACTTGGTTTGTCTCAGCTATTTTTTTAGACAAAACCATAAAACTGCTTGGAGTAAATAAAAAGCAACGTGATTTGGCACTATTAGTATATGCCATCATTCCATCTTCTATACTATTTACAAGTATTACATTGAGAGAAGTCTATCAATTGCTCTTTATAAATATTTTAATTTACGGTTCTCTAAAGATTTTATTAACACAAAAAATTAAATCTTGGTTCATAGTTCTAATCTCTGGATTGGGAATGGGAGCACTTCACTTTGGCTTGGTCCTTTATGCAATTCTTGGCGCCTTAACTACTTTTTATTTTACTTCAATTAGAGGAGGCCGAATTTTTTCATTAGAATTAATTATTTTTTATGTGCCCTTAGTAATAATATTAGGTGTTGCTGGTAACTATTTGTTTGTTGAATTAGTACCATTTGATTTCTCAGACGGAATTGCTGCTGCCGTTCAAGGTTATCAAGCAGGTCATAATGAAGCCAGAGCAATGTATACGCTGAAACCTGAGATTGATGGGTTATTTGGCTTATTACTTTTTATGCCTGTTAGTCTAGGCCAATACATGCTTGAGCCAATGCCTTGGAAAATTGAAACTTTGCTTGATATGGCGCTTTTTATTGAAAACATATTTAGACTTTTATTAATTTTTATAGCTATACGAAGTATTTTTAAAGTAAACAAGGAGATAAAGCCTGCTCTTATTTTTCTAGTTCTAATGTTCTTTGCTTTAGAGCTCATGTGGGCACTTGGAACGGTGAATTGGGGTTCTGCAGTAAGACATCATATTCCTGGTATGGGACTGCTTATAATCATTGGAATTTGTTTCATTGATACAAGTCTTCATTCAATTTCCAAGACCCAGACGCTCCGGAGAATCAAAAAAATATAATGTGTGGATTTACAGGCTATCTTTCAGATATAAATAATAAAACATCATATTCAGATAGCATCATTAAAGATATGGCTAGCACAATTGTGCATAGAGGTCCTGATAGTGAAGGTTTTTGGAAAGATGATCTTGATGGAATAGTGATGGGCTTTAGACGATTGGCGATATTAGATATTACGCCTAATGGAAATCAACCAATGATTTCAAATTCTGGACAATTTATTATAGTTTTTAATGGAGAAATTTATAACCATCTTAGCCTAAGAGAAGAAATTGATCTTTTAAGAGCCAATCAAAACTGGTTAAGTAGCTCAGATACTGAAACATTGCTTTGTGGCTTTGATCTCTGGGGCATTGAAGAAACCATTAAGAAATGTACTGGAATGTTTGCATTTGCAGTATGGTGCAGAAAAAATAAAAAACTTATTCTTGGAAGAGATCGTCTTGGCGAGAAACCATTATACTATGGATGGCAAGGTGGCAATGGGAACAAAGTTTTTTTGTTTGGCTCAGAGCTAAAATCTTTGCAAAAACATCCCCACTTTCAAAAAGAAATAAATAGAGACTCTCTAAGTTCATTCTTGAGACATAGTTATATTCCTGCCCCAAGTTCAATATATAAAAATATTTATAAACTCCTTCCTGGACACCTCCTAACAATTTCTGCAGATACTAATGATCATTCAATGATCCAGTATTGGTCATCATCTGATTCGGTGCTTTCAAAGACTAATCAAACTTATTTTGCACAGGACTTAGATGCGGTAGATGCTCTTGAGAATACCCTTTTGTCATCTGTTAAACAACAGATGATAGCAGATGTTCCAATTGGAGCTTTTTTATCTGGAGGAATTGACTCTTCACTCATAGTTTCTTTGATGCAGCAACAATCAATGCAGAAGATCAAAACATTTACCATAGGTTTTAATCATAAAAACTTTAATGAGGCGGAGCATGCTAAAGCAATTTCTTCAATACTAAATACTGATCATTCTGAACTATATATTAACTCTCAAGATTTGCTGAATGTCATACCAAAACTACCAGAACTTTATGATGAGCCGTTTGGAGATTCCTCTCAGATACCTACTTACCTAATATCAAATTTTGCAAAGCAGAAAGTTACTGTAGCTCTGTCAGGAGATGGAGGAGATGAGCTTTTTTGTGGATATAATCGATACAAGGTTACTGATCAATACTGGAAAACATTAAAACTTTTGCCTATTCCGCTGAGAAAAACATTGGCAAGGACAATTTTAAAAATTTCTCCCAATAAAATTGAAACAGTTTTAAATTTTATAAAACTCGGATCTCAATACTCAAATCTGAGTGATAAGCTCTATAAAGGTAGCAATGTGTTAGCAAGCAAAAATATTTTAGATCTCTATATCGGATTAATTTCTTCATGTAAAAATCCTAACTCAATCGTTATAGATGGAGCAGAATCAAATCCTTTGTTACTTTCACAGTTCAAGAAATATGATGAGATGAATGATGTGTCCTTAATGATGCTCACAGATTTGCTGACTTATCTTCCTGATGACATTTTAACTAAAATAGATAGAGCTGCTATGGGAGTATCATTAGAAACCCGTGTACCAATGCTGGATCATAATGTTGTTGAGTTTGCTTTAAAGCTACCACTTAAATATAAACTAAGAGGAAATCAAACAAAATGGATTTTAAGAGAGCTTCTATATAGAAAGGTTCCTAAAGAATTGATAGAAAGGCCAAAATCTGGTTTTGCAATACCAATCGGTTTTTGGCTTAGAAATAGCTTGAAAGATTGGGCGGATGACTTGCTGAATGAAGAGATCATAAAAAAGCAGGGCTTTTTTCAACCAACTCAAATCCGTGACAGATGGAATCAACATTTATTAGGTACTCATAATTGGGAACACTTTTTATGGAACGTTTTGATGTTTCAGACTTGGTATAAGAGTCAATATGAGTAAGAAAAAATTATTATTTCTCGTAAATGTAGATTGGTTTTTTATCTCCCATAGATTACCTATCGCGGTTGCTGCTTCTAAAAGTGGATTTGAAGTTCACATTGCTGCATCTATGACGGGTCAAGAAAATATCCTCAGGGAAGCTGGATTTATTTTTCATGACATCCCAATATCTAGGGGCAGCGGAGGCCCACTCTCTTTTTTTAAAACAATGCGTGAGATAATAAAACTTTTTCGTGCTGTAAAACCTGATTTAGTTCACTTGATTACAATTAAACCTATTTTACTCGGAGGAATTGCTGCTAGAGTTGTTGGAATTAATGGAGTCATAGCAGCAATCTCAGGTTTAGGATATGTTTTTATTAATAAAGGCTTAATAGCGTCTATCAGAAGATGGGCGGTAAAAGTTTTATATAAGATTTCATTAGGTCATAAAAATCTAAGGGTGATCTGCCAAAATTTAACTGACCTTAATTATATTCAGAAGACTACAAGTTTACCTAATAGATCTTTTACAGTAATTGATGGATCAGGTGTTTCACTACAAAAGTTTCAATATACAGTTGATACCAATATAATTCCAAAAGTGATGATGGCATCAAGAGTGCTTAAAGATAAGGGAGTATTAGAGTTTGTTGAAGCGGCGAAAATAATTCAAAATTCAGGCATTCAGGCTGACTTTATTTTAGTCGGCTCGCCTGATCCAGGTAACCCAACTAGTATTCCCATAGCTCAAATTCAAGACTGGGTAAAAAGAGGGATATTAGAATTTTGGGGACATCAAGAAGATATGAATCAAATTTTAGGGCAAGCATCAATAATAGCTTTACCCTCATACCGAGAGGGGTTTCCAAAAGTTTTAATTGAAGCCGCTGCTATCGGTAGACCTGTTGTAACTACAGATGTGGCTGGTTGCAGAGATGCAATATACAATGGAATTACAGGAGTATTAGTGCCACCAAAAGATAGCAATTCATTAGCAGAAGAGATCAAAAAGCTTATAGATAGTCCGGAAACTTGTCATAAGATGGGTATTGAAGGAAGAAAGATGGCGGAAGAGAGGTTTGATGAGAAAATTACAATAGAGCGTCACCTATCTATATATGATCAAATTCTTTTGGGAGAGAGAAATAATGGATTTTAAGTTATGAAGTACTTAATTACCGGAGGTGCTGGGTTTATTGGCAGTGCGCTTATAAGATATCTAGTCAAAAATACTGATCATGCAATTCTCAATCTTGATAGTTTGACGTATGCAGGGAACCTAGATTCTCTTGATGAAATTAAAGAGTCACCAAGATATTCCTTTCAACATGTTGATATTACTGATTTTCAAGCAGTCAAAAATCAAATTGAATATTTTGAACCTAATATTATTATGCATTTAGCTGCAGAAAGTCATGTTGATCGGTCTATAGAAGAGCCTGGTTCATTTATTCAAACCAACATTATCGGAACATATAATTTACTTGAGGCAAGTAGAATTTACTTAGAATCAGCAAAAGATGAAATTGCTCACAATTTTCGCTTCCATCATATTTCAACAGATGAAGTTTATGGAGATTTGGAGAATCCAGATGATTTATTTACAGAACAAACTCCATACTCTCCAAGCTCACCATACTCAGCGTCAAAGGCCAGTTCAGATCATCTGGTAAGAGCTTGGGGCAGAACATTTAAGATTCCATTTGTTATTACAAATTGTTCAAACAATTATGGTCCTTATCATTTTCCAGAGAAACTTATACCTCACACTATTTTGAATGCTGTTCATGGAAAACCTATTCCAATATATGGCAGTGGAAATCAAATAAGAGATTGGCTTTTTGTTGAAGATCATGCAGCAGCTTTAAGTTTAGTGGCTTCAAAAGGAAAAAATGGAGAAACATATAATATCGGCGGATATAATGAGATGAAAAATAAAGAGGTTGTTGCAATAATATGTCATATCTTAGAAGAGCTAGCTCCTAATAAACCAAAAAATGTTAAATACTATAAAGATTTGATAACATTTGTCGCTGACAGGCCTGGCCATGATAAAAGATATGCTATTGATGCCTCTAAGATTAATGATCAACTTGGATGGTATCCTATAGAGACTTTTGAATCGGGGATTCGCAAAACTGTAGCTTGGTATTTAGAAAATGCTGCCTGGTGGGAGAGAGTTTTAAGTGGACAATACAAACTAAGACGAATTGGTGATATTACATAGCCTCTTTATATAAAAGATAATTAGAATGAGCAAAAATAATTTTAAAGGAATAATTTTGGCTGGTGGAGCTGGATCTAGATTACACCCAATAACTAAAAGTACATCTAAGCAACTTCTGCCTGTATATGATAAACCTATGATTTATTATCCGCTATCCGTGCATATGCTTGCAGGTATAAGAGATATTTTAATAATTTCAACACCATTAGATCTTCCATTTTACGAGCATTTATTAGGTGATGGTTCTCAACTTGGCATCAATATCAGTTATGCTCAACAACCTAAACCAGATGGTTTGGCGCAAGCATTTCTAATTGGAAAAGACTTCATTGGAAATGATAATGTTTCACTCGTCTTAGGTGACAATATTTTTTTTGGACCTCATTTTTCTGATTCACTGCTTCAAGCCACCGAGCGAAAAAGTGGCGCTACTATTTTTGGATACTTTGTTCCAGATCCACAGCGGTTTGGAGTCATGGAGTTTGATGAAAAAGATAAAATAATAAGTCTAGAGGAAAAGCCCACTAAGCCTAAATCAAATTATGCAGTTACGGGGCTTTATTTTTATGATAATGACGTTGTTAAAATTGCATCTGAAATTAAACCTTCATCTAGAGGAGAGCTTGAAATAACTGACATAAATTCTATATACCTCGACAATAGCTCACTTCATTCAGTTATTTTAGGTCGCGGTTTTGCTTGGCTCGATACTGGCACTCCTGACTCATTGTTAGATGCAGGTAGGTTTGTTCAAATGATAGAAAAAAGGCAAGGTTTAAAAATAGCTTGTATTGAAGAAATAGCTTTTTTGCAGAACTGGATTTCTACTAATGAATTAGAAAATGAAGTAACAAAATATGGCAATTCTCAATATGGCCAATATCTCAAGAGCATTCTTAAAAATTTTTCATGAAAGTTATCAATACTAGTTTAGAGGATTGCGTCTTATTACAACCAGATATCTTTCATGATTCAAGAGGCTGCTTTTATGAAACGTTTCGTTTAAATGAATTTTTATCTGCAACTGGCTTTTCTGGTACCTTTGTACAAGAAAATCACTCCTATTCGTCAAAGGGAGTCTTTCGCGGACTTCATTTTCAACAAAATAACCCCCAAGGCAAGTTAGTGAGGGTATCGAGAGGAACGGTATTAGATATTGCCGTTGATCTAAGACCAGAATCTAATACTTTTGGTCAATCCGAGGTCTTTGAAATTTCAGATGAAAATTGTCTGCAGGTATGGGTGCCGCCAGGATTTGCACATGGTTTTTTAGTTTTGTCTGATTGCGCAGATTTTCAATATAAATGCACTCAGTACTATGACCCAGCAGATGAAATAACTATTCATTGGAATGATCCAGATCTTGATATACCTTGGCCTACAGGTATAGAAATGATAGTTTCTAAAAAAGATTCGAGCGCTAAATCTTTTCAAGATTACTGTAGAACATTATTTTCATCTGATAGAAATAGTGAATAATATAACTGTAATAGGCGCTGGGTACGTTGGCACGACTCTTGCAGTTTTGCTTGCTCAAAATAATAAAGTCGTTCTTTTAGATATTGACAAAGATAAAGTAAATCAAATCAATGAAAGAAAACCAATTTTAGCTGACGAAGATTTAGGTAAGTTTCTTTCCCTTAAGTCGCTTCAACTTTACGCAACCTGCTCTCAAACAGATGCTTTCCAAAATAAAAATTTTTATATAATTGCCACTCCAACTGATTTTGACGAAAATACGAATGCATTTGATGCATCGTCTGTTGAGGAAACAATTGCAGCAATTATAAAAAATTCAGATGATGGTCTTATTGTTATTAAATCCACTGTGCCAGTTGGATTCACTGATAAGATGAATAAAAAGTATTCTACTGACAGAATTATCTTCTCTCCAGAGTTCCTTAGAGAAGGTAAGGGAATTCACGATAATTTAAATCCATCCAGAATTGTGATAGGAGGCAGCAACCCTGATCAATCTTTATTTGCTGATTTGCTAATTAGTATAAGTACTTCAAAGGAATTAGACATTTTTTATATGAGCTCCTCTGAAGCTGAAGCAGTTAAACTTTTTTCAAATACTTATCTTGCAATGAGAGTTTCATTTTTTAATGAGCTAGATAGCTTTGCCCTTGGTGAAAGTTTAAATGCTAAAAAAATTATAGATGGTATCTGTGCAGATACTAGAATAGGTAAATTCTATAATAATCCATCTTTTGGTTATGGGGGATATTGTCTTCCTAAAGATACTAAGCAGCTTCTTGCAACGTATCTCAATACACCCCAAGAATTGATTAAAGCAACAATTTTAGCAAACGAAGTAAGAAAAAATTTTCTAGTAAAAAAAATTTTAGAATATAACGCAAAAGTCATTGGGGTTTATCGTTTGGCAATGAAACTTGATTCAGATAATTTCAGGGATTCTGCTGCAATTGATATATTATCTCTTCTTAATAAAACTGGTGCAAGAATATTGATTTATGAACCACTATTACTTGACCCAGTTTTTGACGGTTTAGAGGTTTATGCAGATCTCGATAAATTTAAGTCTGATTCTGAGATTATTCTTTCAAATCGGTATTGTGATGATCTTGAAGATGTTCAGCATAAAGTTTTCACTAGAGATATCTTTGGTGAAAGCTAATTAAGATTCTTTTAGTTATCTATTAAATCTTTCGGAGCTCAAGGACGGCTAAGAAATTATATCGATCAAATATTTTGATTAAGATGATATAATTGAGCAAATATTATTTTGGGTATCTACATGAGCAGGCTAAATTATTCTCCATCTTTTGCAATTTTTGCAATAATTTTATTTTTTTCATCTCACTCTTTTTCTCAAGGTAACAGCCCTTTATCTGAGGATTTTCTTGCAGGATTGCCGCCATCTGTGGCGGATGAGTTAATGTTAAATAACGCAGTAAAAAAAGAAGAAGAACTAGAGAAATTATTTAGGGCAGATACAGAGTTTATTAAAAGTAAAGATATCTTAGAAAAAATTAGATATGAGCTAAAATCTATTGAAAAGAGAATAGATAAAGCTGAGGGTCGCGACAAAGGCTTGCAAAGATTTGGTGAAACTTTTTTTAGTACTATTCAATCATCTTTTATGCCTGTAAATGTTCCAAGTTCATCATCAACATATGTGGTTGATGTAGGTGATGAGTTCTCAATAATGCTAACAGGAACAACTAAAGTTATTGGTGATAGTGTGCAAAAGCAAATGGTTCAACGAGATGGCACCATACTGATTCCGGATATTGGTAAACTATATGTTGCAGGCATGACGCTAGCTAAGGCTGAGGTAGCAATTTCAGATTATCTCGAGATAACTTCGCCAGGAGTCTCCAGTTTTATATCATTATCTAAAGTCAGAGATATTAATGTATTAATGTTGGGCGGAGTTGTGAGTCCAGGAATTTTTACGCTTGGTGGAGGTTCAAATATTCTGACTGCTCTTAATGTTGCAGGGGGAGTTTCTGATAAAGGTTCATTCAGAAAGATCGAGCATAAAAGGAATGGAGAGGTTATTCAGACAATAGATCTTTATGAAATTTTTATAAATGGAAATATTAATCTTAACAATGATCTCAGATCTGGTGATGCGTTATTGGTTCATCCTATTCAAAATAGCGTACCTGTGTCAGGTGGAGTAAATAACGAAGCAATTTTTGAATCTTTGCCTGGAGAGACTTTGACCGATTTAATAAGTTTTGCAGGTAATTTTTCATCAGCCTTTGATGGCCATGATAGAGTATTTGTAAAAAGAAATAATTTAAATAATAGTGAAATCATTGATGTGCTTCTAGATGACCTAAGTTCATTTAAAATTGCACCAAGAGATATTCTGCTCGTTCCTTCATTTGCTAATATTTTAGAACCAGCAAAACAGGTAATTGTTGAGGGGCTTGTTAATAGACCCGGTAAATATTTTATCGGTGATGATGAGTCTCTTAGCTCCCTTATTAAAAGAGCTGGAGGATATAAAGAAAATGCTTATGAGTTTGGCGGAGCCTTATTTAGAGAAACAGCATCAAATAGCGAGGAGCAATTTGCAAAACTCACATATTTTGACACTTTAAATTTTATAATTTCTAATCTTGCTCAGCCTGGAATGCAAGTTAGTGGAGAAGTTGTTAAGTTATTGTCCGAAGAACTTCGATCAAGGGTTACTTCAGGCAGAGTCGTAACTGAATTTAATCTCAATACAATATCTAAAAGTCCTCATAAAGATATTATTTTAGAACATAATGATAAGATAATAATTCCTCCCCTTCAGAAAGTAGTCTACCTTTTTGGTGACTTCAGAAAACCTACCAATTTAAACTATGATCCTAATTTGTCCATAAATAATTATGTAAGTATGGCAGGCGGATTAAATGATTCCGCTAAAAAGGAGCTTATAGTTATCGATCCGTCCGGCGTCTCGCGAGTATATAAAAAGCGTTTTTTAAATAATGCAGATGTCGAACTTTATCCCGGCTCCATAGTTTATGCTTCTAGGGATATATCTAAGATAGATGGCGTTAGGTATGCTGCGACTGTTTCACCTATTTTAAGCAGTCTTGCGATCTCATTGGCATCCTTAAATAGTATTAGTGATTAAAGCTCACTCAGCGCATCGTTGATAGAAGATAACATTTTCTCTGATTGTTCATGTGAAGTAGATTATGAGAAATAAAATTTTGCTTTGTCTTATTATTATTTTTACTTTTAGTAATTATATCAGCGCATCTATTGAAGACTATATATATCCTTATTCAGCTCCCAGTTATAATGAATACGGTTCTCTTGGGCTAATAAGAATGCCATCAGCTAGATTTCATGAAGAGGGAACTATAGCTTTTCATTGGTCTAAAAATGATCCATACACCAGAGGAAGTATTATTGCTTACCCATTCAATTGGTTTGAAGCCTCTTATCAATATACTGATGTAAATAATGCCCTTTATAGTACTGTTGAAAGTTTTAGTGGCAATCAAACATATAAAGATAAAGGATTTGATGTAAAGTTTCGTTTGATTCGAGAGAGAGACTATCTACCTCAAGTTGCTTTAGGTATCAGAGATATTGCAGGAACGGGTACTTTTGCTGCTGAGTATTTAGTTGCATCAAAAAAAATCATGATTCCAAAATATTTCAACGGGTACAATTATCTTACGAATGTCGACCTTACCTTTGGTTTAGGATGGGGTGATTTGTCTTACTCAAAATTTAATAATCCTCTAGAAAAATTAGATCCAAGTTTTAAGAGAAGGACACTTATTCAAAATACACAGGGGGGAGAATTTAGTCCTGGTAGGTATTTTAGTGGACCAATGGGTGCATTTGCAGGAGTTGAAATTCCATTACCAAATTTAAATGGTCTTAAGCTTAAAATTGAGTACGATGGAACTGACTACTCAGAAGAAGGATTTCCTTTTGGTAGAAAATCATTTCAACTAGCTTTTGAATCTATTAAACAGAGTCAATCAAGGATTAATTATGGGCTTACTTATCCTGTAAATAATTATATTCAGGTTTATGGAGCTTTTACAAAAGGTAATACTTTGAGTTTTGGTTTTACTTTTTCTGCAGGGTTTGGCAAAAAGAATCCAGTCATCAAAAGTTCTGAAAAGCTTAAATCTGTTGATAATCCAATATTACGAAAAGAGCTTGCAGATGGCGATGATGAGACCTTAATGATATTGGCAATGGATGTTCTAAGAAGAAATGACATACATGTATCCAAAGGCAGCAGAAATAAAGATGAGCTCACACTTGCGTATGCTCAGAATAAATATATGAGTCATGTTATGGCTTCTGGGAGAGCTGCTCAAGCATTAGATCAAGTATCTCCAAATTACATAAAAACATTTACACTGGAAACAATGAATGCTGGTGCAGTCATGAACAGTATTTCAATAGACAGAGAAGCTTTTAATAAGTATAAAAAAGATAAAATATACTCATTGGCTAAAAATGAAATAGAGGTTAATTCATCAACATATAATGAAGATGACTATACATTTAATCCGCCATTTTCTTATCCATATATATTTTGGAGAATTGAGCCAGACTTAGTTGCGCAAATAGGAGGTCCAGATGGGTTCTTTTTTGGAAATGCAAGACTTGCTGGACATGCTGAGATAAAATTTTCTCGTAATATAAGTATTAACACAGAAGCATCAATAGGTATTTATGATAATTTTGATGAATTAAAGCTGGCTTCTGATAGTGTTCTGCCTCATGTTAGAACAGATATAGTGAAATACTTAAAGGCGACAGAAGACTATAGTATTAATAGAATTCAAGCTAATTATTTCATGAATCCATGGAATGATTTATATGCAAAGATATCAGGAGGTCTTTTAGAAGATATGTTTGGTGGTATTGGTGGAGAGATTTTGTATCGCCCAATGCACAGAAATTTTGCAATTGGAGCAGAAGTTTGGTCTGTTCGCCAAAGAGATTACAACATGGACCTTTCATTCTTAGATTATAGAACTGATACAGGCCACATTAATCTATATTATAGGGAGCCGCGAAGTAAAGTCACATTTGCAATAAAGGGCGGTAGATTTTTAGCAGGCGATTCTGGTGTAAATATTGATTTTTCAAGAAGGTTTAAGAGCGGCTTAAGAATAGGCGCATTTTTTTCGCTTACTGACATCAGTAAACAAGAGTTTGGTGAAGGTAGTTTCGACAAAGGTTTTTATTTTAATTTACCCATGCAAGCATTTTTCACTAACTACTCAAGAAGTTTAGCAGGCTGGGGTTTAAAACCTTTGACCAGAGATGGGGCTGCATATGTTACACACTCTCATCATTTGTGGGGAATAACTGAACCAGCACAGGCATATTCCGTTGAAAGGGACTGGGATGACTTATATGACTAAATTTATATTTACACTATTAGTCCTTTCATCATGTTCTTTTATAGATTATGGACAGCTTCCAGCAACAATTAAAGACTCTATATATGGGAAAGATATAATTATCGATGATGAGTTTTTTAATTCACAAAAGTATTCATTTGCAAAGATTAGAATAGGGAAGTCTATTGTAGCTATAGCTGTTTTGGCTTCAGCGAGCAAAGAGAAATATGTTTGGATCTCACAAGACGGCGCTCGAATTCACACAAATAATGGAAGAATTGTTAAAACTGTCGGCCTTCAGCATAATGTAAGTACTTTAGATGGCAGTCAGGACATTAAATTAACATCTTTTATAAATTATGAGCCTAGCATGTTTTATAGGCGTAATACTTTATTGGAGCTATCTAATCCTAATGCTATTATTGCTCAAGAATTTACCCTTACAGAAAAGGGCATAGATAGTAAATATTTTAATTCTATGCTTTATACAGAAGACTTTACATCTGGCAAGTTAGCATTCAGTGGAACTAATTACTATTGGGTTGACCCAAAAGGAAGAGTCATTAAAACCGAACAATTTACTCACCCTAGCTTACCAAAAGTAGTAATAGAGTTTTACTTCAAATAATTAAATAGAATCTTAAATAAAAAAAACCCCAAACTATTTGGGGCTTTTTTTAAGTTAGTTTTTTGTACTATTCTACTTTTGTTCTTGTTGCTACTGATACAGTTGTTTCTTCTACAAAAATTGTATCAGGAAGTGTGACTGGAATAGCTTCTATAACGTCAACAACATAAACTTCTTCGCTTGCTGCAACTGCTTCTTGAGTTACTTCAGTATTAGACTCAATTACATTATCTAAGGCAATGTACACGATAGCATCACCATCAGCATTATTACCATCAGCGGTGTAATCGGAAGCAAGTGTGTAGTACTCTCCGTTATCACCAAGTGGGTTGGCTGCAGCCCATGCACTATCAGGTCCAGCTTCAGCTCTAAGTGCATACCTATAATCTGTAACAACACCACCAATGGTGCTTGTTGATGAGGCTGTTGATGTTGAAGTTACAACACCTGTTACTTCCTCAGTACCAGCAACTTCTCTGGTAGCTGTAGTAGTACCAGTTTTTGCTAAT
>MDTB01014574.1_pt1 | contig 43957 bp, 48 predicted proteins | sample 811161 | NCBI WGS metagenome assembly MDTB01 (sample SAMN05326650, study PRJNA326480) | marine metagenome | isolation source: seawater | place: Mediterranean Sea | collected 2009 | reverse complement strand
CAAATTCATTCCTTATTTTTTCTAAAATTTTAAGACCTTCAATAATACCAACACCATGAAAACTATCTGGAGAGGAACGACAATCTTTGTCATAACAGGATTTAAATATCCACTTTATAGATAATTTATTACATATGTGATTAATATTTTCAGCCATAAACAAAGAATGATCTAAAGACTCAATTGCACAAGGACCAGCAATAAGTTTTAAATCAGTACTACCTCCAATAGAGATTTCATTATTTTTTACTTTAATTTTAATTTGTTTCAAAATGACCTAATTTCTATGCATGAAATATATCAAAATATTGATCATAGTATTTTATAACTAATGGTCTACAGAAAATAATATTTGATTTAATTTCAATATATTGAAAGTTTTTTTTTAAAAGTTCATGAATTGATGTATTTAGACCATTTAAGGAAAAAAAATCTTTATCTATATATTTCATTTTTTTGTCAAAATACAAAATCTCAAATGAAATTCTCTTTTTATCTGGATTATTAATCACTAATTCTTGTTTTATAGAGTCATTAAAACTTACTTGCATTTTATAATTTGATTTAAAAAGAGATGTGCTTACTAGTGATTGAATTTCGTTATTAGGAAGTAATGATGCTGAGTAATGATTTCCATGAACAAAATTCCATACACCATTATCTTTTTTATATCCTGTATAACCTCTTTCAGCTACATGACATTGATTTTTAATTAAGTCTCCTAAATTTTTAAATTTATGAAATATAAAAAAAGATCCAAATTTATTTTCGTACTTTTTTTTATCAAAAATAAACTCACATGTTTGAAAAGGACTTAAAGTTATTTCAACTTGATCAATCTTACGACCTAAATTATCAAATATTAAAATAATGATTTGATCATTTTGAGGTATATCTGGTAAAATTTGAGATGCAAGATTTGTAATGTAGAACTTTGTTTGAAATGAATCTTTACAACTCCAAAAAAAGAAGTCACTCACCGCTAAATTATTTTTTTTTGGTTTTAAATATAAGCTAGGCTTAAATAGCAATTTATTTCTCATTATGTTTACGAATTTTGATTTTTTAAAATTGTTAATTATTAAATTATTCATCTAACCAAAAACTCTTTTTTTTCTTTTGATATAAGTTTCTATTACCTAAAAATAAATATTCTTGTGGCGGATGTGTATGTTCTAAAGAGAATGATTTATTATCTTTAGTTCTTGCAAAATAAAGTGGGATTCCTCCAAATCCTTTTGACCTAAAAATATACATATAATCATCAGTTAATTTTTTTAGAAAGTTTAAATTAAAAACATTAACATAATTTGTTCTACAAATAATTTTATCAATCAATTGTTTATTTTTATTCAAAATCTCAATTTTAAATTCTCTCTCGATTGGATCTGAATTCAAATTTATTAGATAAAAATAATTTTCAATATTTTCTCCAAACTGTAAAAAAGGACTACAGCTTGTTAAAGATAAATTTAAATTTAAAAAAGATCCTGGTATTTCTCCTTGATACGAGGTTGCTGTAAATTTACTTGAAATTTTAATATTTGATCTCCATGCAGGTATACTTTGCATAGTGTTATCGTTGAATGGAGCTTCTTCTTTATTTAAGTTTCTTCTAGTCATCGATACAAATACAGATTTATCACGTAATTTTGATGCAAGGTCAGACTTTTTTATCAAAACTGAGCTGTTATATTTGATTTTCATAAAAAGTTCGTTTTTCCACTTTTGATTTTCTATATAAAAAAGATAAATATTTTTTGTCTCTTTTTTTTCATTAGAAAAAATATTCATAGGAGCTCTATTGAATAATTCAATACTTGGCTCTAGAGTGGGGTCTGGATGATTTAAGAAAAAAAAGTAATTCATTTATTTTTTATCCATATTTGATTACCAGTATCGTATGACGAACTTATATTTTTATCTAAAAAAAAATTTTTAGATTTAAGAATTTGTTGAGAGATTTCATATTGATCTTTAAAAGTGCTAGTTAATTCTATTAAAATACTTTTTGCGTCATCCAATAAATCACCCATCCCTTGTAAAATAAGATGTTCTATACCATCTACATCAATTTTTATATAGTCGGGCTTTTTAATATTATAAATGTTAACTAAATAGTCTAATCTCATACCAATAGTGTTATAATAACCTTTAATTTTCATTTCGTTGCCATACTGGTCAAAACTATTCCCAAAATTTGATAGAGCAGCGGCTTTATCTAAGTTTGACAGATTAAATCTTTGTATTGAATTTTTGTTATAAAGTGCAATTGGTATTATATTTATTTTATTACTTACTTTATTAAGCTGAGTATTGTTAACTAAAAGCTCAAGATTAAAAACCGATGGTTCAAAACAATAAACATTACAATTTCTAGATTTGACTGCGTAGATGGAGTACAAACCTACATTTGCACCGATATCGAAAAAAACTGAGTCTTCCTCAAAATTTTCAATCCAATTAAGTGTTTCTGGCTCTTTGTAAGAGAAAGTTTTTGCTCTGTAAAATGAGATGTAATTCACAATTTTGAATTTCAAATCAATATTATTATGACTTATCTTTTTTTCATAAGAAATAAATAATTTCTTATCAAGAATAAATTTTATAAATTTACTAGATAAATAATTATAAATTTTTTTTAGGAACAAGAATTATGTATCCTTCATTATTTTAGAACACATTTTTATTGACTGATTACTAGAAATTTTAATTGAATCTTTTACGACTGTGCCACTTCCTATAAATACATTGTCACCTACTATTACATTTCCATTAAGTGTTACTGAAGTTGAAATATGAGAGAAGTTTCCAACTTTAGAATTATGATCAATAGATGAATTTGTATTTATTATTGAGTGCTCACCAATCTGACTGTCAACTCCAACTATTGCGCCATGCATTACTATTGTACCAGACTCAATATTTGAATTTGATGAAACAATACTAAATGGTGAAATTATTTTTGGAAATTTACATTTACCTTTGAATAATTTAAATATTTTATACTTTTCATTCTTGGAAAATGTATGTCCAACTGCTATATGTAAATTTTCATTACTCTTAATAGATTTACTTAGTTCAAATTGTGTACCTTTAACTTTGTGACCAAGGAGTTTTTTACCTATATCACTTTTTAATCCATATATACCTTTTATCTTATACCCACAACTCAATATAATATCTATGCAAGAATATGCGTGACCGCCCGCTCCAATTAAGTAAATTTCTTTTGATTTGAATTTATTTTTCATGCTTTATAATTTTCATTTAATATCCTTTATTAATATCTACTAAATTAATAAGATCTAAATTATTTAAATATCTATTAATATTTTTTATAATTAATTCCAAAGTTGAATTGGTAAAATTTTGAGAAATTCCTGCTATATGAGGTGTAATAATAACATTGTCCATTTTATGAAGTTTATGATTTTTATTCAAAGTTTCAGGGTAAGTTACATCTAGTCCCACTCCTAATAATTTTTTTTCATTTAAGGCTTTGATAAGAGAGTCATTACAAACTATTTTTCCTCTAGAAATGTTAATTAAAATAGAATTTTTCTTCATTTTTTTAAAAATCTTAGAGTTAAAGAGATTCTCAGTTTTATTAGTCAATGGAGCAGATATGAATATTACATCCGCTTTACTAACAGCTTCATTAAGATTTTCTAATAAATAAAAATTTTCAATTATTCTATTTTTATGATCAAACTCATAACTTATAGCATCTAACTTTAGTCCAAAACCATATGCCCTATCAGCAATACACTTTCCTATACCGCCAAAGCCAACAATTAATGCTCGTTTGTTATTCAATTCGATTGGTCTGAAATCAAATGGCTTGTCTTGACCATATTTAGAAATAAAAGAAATTTTTCTTGTTAATGATAAAAGAAGAGCAATAGCATGATCTGCCACTTGATTACCCTGAATAATTTTCCCATTAGTGAACTTAGTTTTATTTAGTTCTTTGAAAAATAAATAGTTTTCTATTCCTGCGCCAGGAAGGTGAATCCATTCTAAACATGAGAATTTACTTATAAGATTGTTATTTATAATTTTTTCAAATTCATATCTTTTAAATGATATTAAAGCATTTGCTTTATTAAAATCTTTTAAAGATGTTAAAAATATATTTTTCCCAAACTTTTTATTCAGTAGAATTATCTGTGACTTATTGAAACCTAATAAAAGTATTCTTTTTTTCATGTCTATTTAGATATTATATCATAAAGAAAAGAGTCTAATTTATTTTTATCATTAATAATATTAATTCCATGAGCGCCAATATCATCCAGGTAGATATTTCCAGTTGGATCATAATAAATTGACTTACTTTTGTCTTCGTTAAAGTGGGCAGTAGATGTAAAAGGATAACTTATTGAACATAAACACTTATTGATATAATTTTTTGGAGAAATGCTATCATTTATTAACATGAAGTTTGGGTTATCAGTAAGCTTTTTTAAATGATTTAAAAAGAATTTACTAATTTGTCTTTTATTAGATTTCTTAGTTTTATAAATAATCTTTAAATTATATTTATTAGATAGATAATCGATATCCCTCAAAAATGATAATACATTTTCATAACATCTATACTCAGATGAGTACATGGCAAAAGTATCTGAAAATATTTTTTTATATGGAGCTGCATCAAAAATAGCAATAGTGTTACTAAAATCAAAATTATTCAAAATCGATGGATCTGAGTCTCTAAGAGAAAAAGGTTTCTTTTCAATTATTTTTGGTGTCACTTTTGATATTTGCTTAAGATAATTAGAGTGCTCTTTATTCCATGAAAAATAATTATTCCAACAAAGACTGTTATGACCTTGCAATATTTTATAGTCAAAATTATTTTTATATTCCAATTCAGATAAAGAATAAAAATACACAACTATATTTATACCTTTCTTTTCTGCAATATAAGTCCATAAAGGTTTATATTTCCAAGAAGAATTATTAAAGTAAATATTTTTTGGTAAATATTTAATATTACTTAATTTTAATATATAGTATTTTAAAATCTCTTCTGAAAAATTAATAAATTCAACTTTATTTCTAAATATATTTATTAAAGAAATAAAAAAAATTAGAAAAGTGATAATCATTAATAAAAATAAATTTAAAGCTGATATTGTAAATGGGAAATCGAAATTACTAAATTGAATATTAAGGTCTCTCTTTTTTATATTTTGTTGGATTTTTTTTTGTAAGTTTGAATTTTTATAATAAATCAAATTTACACTATCTTTCTTAATAATTTTTTTGTTAATGAATTCTGAATATAAAGAAAAATCTTTATAACTTTTGTCAAAAGAAAAGTTATTTAATGTGAGGTTAAATAACATGTTGTCATAATTTTTTTTTTTAATTATAAAATTTGAAATAAAATAAATAATTAAATTTATTATAATTTTACAACAAACTAAAATCTTGAATAGTCCTTGAAGCAGGAAAAGAGAATAACAACCTATCTTAGATAATTTCAAGCCTTTCTTCTCAAAAATATTGAACCAAAATGGAGGAATTGGTAGACAAATTTTTTTATTTCTAGCAAGAGAAATAAGAATAACTTTTGTAAATCTAAAACTATTAAAATCTTTTGAAAAAAATTGTGAAAGAAATAAGTTTGTATCAATATGCTTAAAAAGAAAATAATTTAAGTATTTCGTATCATATATTTCATACGACTTCTCCAGATCAATATAGAGTTTTTCAAGAAAAATTTGATGGCTATTATATTTAAGATTTAAAATTTTTTTTCCAGTTCTAATTGAAAAAAAATCTTTTAGTGATAATTTATTGAATAGAACTTTAAAATATAAATACATTCTTAATTATTTATTAGATAAAAACTATTATTGGGAGATTACAATGAAAAAAGCCATTAAATCAAAGAAAATAAATATTGATAAAATATACGGTCTTCCTAAAAAGGTAGCATTTTGCAAATCTTGTGTAATTTCTAATCAAAGACCAAGGATTGATTTTAATAAAGATGGGATTTGTGCAGCCTGTAGATACTTTGAGTATAAGCAAACTATATCTTTTAAAAATAGAGAGGATGAATTAAAGAGAATATTAGACAAAAATCGAAGTAAAAATTCAAATTATGATTGTATAGTACCTTCCTCAGGTGGTAAAGACTCTGCTTATGTTGCTCATGAACTTAAAACAAAATATGGAATGAACCCATTAACTGTTACCTGGTCACCTTTAGTTTACACAGATATTGGTTTTAAAAATTTAGTAGGTTTTAACAAAGCAGGATTTGATGTTGTATTGGGAATGATGAGAGGAGATACTATGAGACGTCTATGTAGAGATGCAACAATTGAAATGGGAGATCCCTTTCAACCTTTTATATATGGTCAAGCATTATTTCCAATGAGAATTGCAGCAGAATATGGGATTAACTTAGTATTTGTTGGTGAAAATGCACAAGCAGAATATGGAGGTCCTAAAAATACTTGGAACAAATCGCACATTTCTATAAGTGAATACAAAAAATTTTGGTTTTCTAATTATGCAGTAAATTATTGGTTAAAAAGGGGTTATTCAAAACAAGAACTACAAATGTTAGATACTTCAAATTTAAAAAAATTCTCTAAAATAAAAAAATATTTTTACGGTTATTTTAGAAATTGGTCTAATCACTCAAATTATTATTATGCAAAAAAACATACTAATTTTCAGCCAAATCCAGAAAGGACTGAAGGAACTTTTACAAAATATTCTTCAATTGATGATAAATTAGACACATTTCACCACTGGTTCTCCTTATTGAAATTTGGCATTAGTCGTTGTACAGCAAACGCCTCTCGGGAAGTTAGAGAAGGATTTAGAACTAGAAAAGAGGCAATATCATTAGTAAAAAGATATGATAGTGAATTTCCAAAAAAATATTTTAAAGATTTCTTAGAATATACAGGTTTATCTAAAGAAGAATTTTTTACCATAGCTGATAATTGGAGAAATAAAAAACTTTGGAAAAAGATAAATAATAAATGGATTTTAACTAGCTCAATTAGATAACTTTATTGATGGATAAATTAAGAATTATTCCTAATTTAGAGATTAAAGAAGATTTTGTCGTCAAAGGATTTCAGTATGAAGGTGTAAGAAAAATTGATAATCCTAAAATAATAGCAGAGAAACTTTATAAAAGTGGGGCAGATGAAATTATTTTCATTGACACTGTTGCCTCACTTTACAAAAGAAATAATTTATTTGATGTAATTGATTATGCTTCAAAAAATATTTTTATACCAGTTACTGTTGGGGGAGGAATTAAAAATTTAAAAGATATTTATAAACTTTTAAGAGCAGGTGCTGATAAAGTATGTATTAATACACATGGAATAAAAAATAAACAATTAATAAAAGATGCATCTAGAGAATTTGGAAGTCAGTGTATCGTTTTGTTTGTTCAATCAAAATTTATTGAACAAGAATATTTTTGCTTAACTGACAACTCGCGAGAAAATTCTGGGTTGAAAGTTATCGACTGGATCAAAGAAGCTGAACAACTTGGGGTTGGTGAAATACTATTAAGTTCCGTAGATAGGGACGGAAGTAATCAAGGTTATGATAGAAAACTTATTCAGAAAGCTTGTAGTATAGTAAAGGTTCCACTTATTCCACATGGTGGATGTGGGTCCCTAAATGATATTTTAGAATTAATCAAAGAAAATAAATCTTTAAATGCTTTTTCTTCATCAAGTTTTATATATGAGTTAAATTATGATGTAAAAAAAATAAAAAATTATTTAAGAAAGAAAAAAATTAACATCAGATATGAGTAATTTAGTTATTGTTGATTATGAAGTAGGGAATATTTCATCACTGACAAATGCCCTATTAAAGTTGAAAATTGATCATATTGTCACTGATAAAATTAAAAAAATTGAAGCTGCAAACATTATAATTTTACCAGGAGTTGGTTCATTTGACAAAGCAATGAGTATGATTAAAAAGAAAAATATTTTAAGATCCTTAGAGAAATGTAAAAATCAAAATAAAAAAATTATTGGTATTTGTGTTGGAATGCAAATTTTAGCTACACTTGGATATGAAAATAAAATTACCAAAGGTTTAAATTTTATTGAAGGAAATGTAAAAAAAATTAATAAAAGTAAAAATTATCGATTACCTGTAATGAATTGGTATGAAGTCAAATCTAATAAAAAGGATGATTTAAAAATTAATAATAAAATATTTTATTTTTTACATTCATATTCTTTTAATTGTAAAAACAAAGCTGATCTATTTTATTATTGCAATAGTCATAATACAAAAATACCTGCTGTTATAAATAAAGGGAATGTGTATGGTATTCAATTTCACCCTGAAAAGAGTGGAAAAAATGGATTAAGCCTTTTACAAAAAATAATAACTGGTAGTTAATAGCTATTAACTATTTTTTTTTGCAGATATCATAAATGATGATGAAAAAGGAATATAAGGTAATTTATTATCTGAATTAAGTTTAAAAATGTAATTTGAGAATAGTCTAAAATTATCATTAGACCTGTAGACTATTGGGGGAACAGGATGATAATTAATTGGGTGTATATCTACAATTTTGAATTTTTTTTTGTTTAAAATATCAATTAGTTGTAATGGTGAAAATTGATGTCTTTTATCAACATTCACTCCAGTATTTGGTTGTTTAAATGGGACCTCTTCAAATTTTGTCTTTTTAAGTTTAATGAATTTTTTAAAATTTAAATGGGTTAGATGGACAGACTCTTCAAAAAAATTCTTGTAAGTTCTTTTTTTTAATTCAGATAAAGAAAACTTGTTTAATGAAAATAAATTAAATAATCTATTTCTAGTACCAAAAACTAAGTAACCATTTTTAGTTAGTAAATTCCTTGAAATATCAATAAAGTTTTCAATATCTTTGAGAGATATATACTCAATAAAACCGTTTGCAGATACACAATCAAAATTAGACGAAGTTTCAAAGTCAAATAAAGATCCTTCAATAAATTCTAAATTTTTATTTTTAAATTTTTTATTAGCAAGTTTAATCATACTTTTAGCAAAATCTAATCCTAGACTGTATTTTGTAAATTTTGAAGCCTCATAAGAAAGGTCACCGGTACCACAACCTACATCAATTAAAGATCTAAGTTTATACTTTTTAATTTGTGAGATCACATAAAGATTTCTCTCAGTAATAGTATTAAGAAGTTTATTTTCAGAAAAAATTGATTTTTTTTTCCAATTGGTGGCATCTTTTTCAAAGAAAGTTTGTGTCTGTTCTTGTTGCTTATATTTCATATCACAAAATCATTAGTATCATATCTAGGAATCATATATCGGTTTTTAATATTATATTTATTTATACTACCAACTTCTGTAGTCAAACAAAATTTTATATTATATTTTTTGACAACATTTATAACTTTATTATTGTATCCACCATATGGATAACTTATTGAAAAGTTACTATCATAAATTTTATTCTTTTTAAAAAATTGAATAGAATTTGAAATTTCATTATTCAAGTTAATATTTTTTAAATAGTTCCATCTTTCATGATTACAGCCGTGTGATCCAAATATCATTTTATCCTTGAACATTTCCTTCATTTCTTTTTTATTAAAATATAATATTGATGATAAATCTTTTTCTGATAAATCTGTATATTTATCAAATAAATAATTAATAATTTTAGTTTTTGTATCAGTTGGTAAATAAGTTTGAAGTAATTTTTTAAATAAAATTGTTTCTTTATCATCAAATCTAGAGTTTAGAGGAATTTTTTTTAAATTTATTCTTTTAAAAGTTTCAATATAATTTTCTTTTAAATGTAAAATTAAATCATCAAGTATGGGTTTAATGTCTTTTACTTTTTCTAGTATAAAATGAATTTTGTTTACCTCTAAAACTTTTTTATTAATTAATATGTTGATTGGGGGATAAAAAATACCAGAAATTTTTTTTTTCATTAAATATGGATATACGTAATCATAATGATCTTTGTATCCATCATCAAAGGTTAGTAAAATTGATGGTTTCTTTGGTATTCTTTTGTTTTCTAAAATTTCAAAAAAATCGTCGTTTGTAAGTATGTTAAATTTATTAATAAGGTAATTTATTTGTTTTTTGAATAAATTGTATTCTAACCCTTTTAAATTTTTAAAATTGCTATTTCTAATAGGTCTCACGTAATGGTACATAACTATATAAATATTGTTATTTGAGACTTTAATCATTAATTATTCTTTTAAATCTTAGATAGTTTAATATATTCATTTATTATCTTATATAATTACATATTTTAAAATATATATATGAAAAAAAAAATTGCTTTAGTATCAATCAATAAAGATCAACTTAAGATTTTAAAAAAAACATTTAAAAATATTGATTTTGATTTAATTAATAAAATACAGAATATTCATAAATATAATGCCATTATTTCTTTTTCTCACGACATTATTCATAATTTTATAATTAATGAAAATTTCTTAAAATATCCAAAATTAGAATGGGTACACTTATCTATTGCAGGTGTTGAGGAATATACAAATTATATACAAAAAACAGATGTAAAATTTACTTGTGGTAAAATAATTCAAGGTTCAAATGTTTCTGAGCATGCATTAGCAATGCTTTTATATTTAACTAGGCTTAACTCTGACTCTAATGGAAAATACTTCACTGCCCCAACTATTTTACAAAATAAAAAAGTTTTAATATATGGACTTGGAGGTATTGGTTTAAGTATTGCACAAAAGTGTTTTTCATTTGGTTGTAAGATTTATTCAGTTTCAAATAGCATTAAACCAAATTTAAATTTTATTGAAAAGAACTATACAAATAAAAGCTTTATTAATGATTTAGATAAATTTGATATTATTTTTATTGCTGCACCATTAACTTCACGCACACAAAATTATTTTGATTACAAGCTAATGAATAAAATTAAAAAGGGCTCATACCTAATTAATATTTCTAGAGGTAAAATACTAAATACCGATGATTTAATTAAGCTTTTAAATAAAAATAAATTTACAGCTGTTGGTCTTGATGTATTAGACACAGAGCCAATTCCAAAAAAACATCCTTTAAAAAGATATAAAAATGTATTACTAACAAATCATACAGCTGGTATGGGGAGTGACAAAAATGAGAGATTTAACTTGATATTAATGAATATTGAAAACTTCATTAACGGTAAAAAACTGAATAATATTGTAAGTAAAAAATATGAATATTAAAACTGAAGTTTTAAACTCAATTGAGTCTTTTGAAGATATATATGCAAAAGGATATGATAAAAAATATCCAAGTATTGAATTAGTAAGAATAGCCTCAAATATAAAATTACCAAAAAATTCAAATATACTTGATTTTGGATGTGGCCCTGGATCAAATGGGATGCATTTCTTAAATAATTATAATAAAGTTTATTTTGCAGATATTTCTTTGAATGCTATAAATTTAGTAAAGTCAAAAATAAATAATAATTTTAAAAATAAATCTGACTACACGCTAATAGACCCAGCGATCAGTAAATTGCCATATAAAAGTAATCACTTTGATTTAATAATTTGTATGAGTGTTTATAACAATTTTGTAAATAGAGAACATGCCTTACAAAATCTCAGAGAATTTAATAGGATAATAAAGAAAAACTCATACTTAATATTGGATTTTAATTTAAGAGACAATAATAATTATACAAATATAACCTCAAATAAAAATGACGTTAAAAAAACTTTACCAAATAAAAGTACTGACAAACAAATAAGTATGTATTTTCCTAAAACTAATAAAAGTGTTGAAAATGATTTAAGAAAAAATAGTTTTAAAATTATTGATATAGGCTATAGCCACTGGAAAGTTTTTGATAGTTTTGAACATGAGTCAATAATTACGGCAAAAAAAATTTAAAAAAATTCTTTTTTTAAAACTCTGTTTTTTTTGACCGTTACTTTTATTTTTTTTCCTATAAAAAAATTTAATTGATTAGGTAGAATACCATTACCTGGTCTTTTAAAACAAATATGCTCTTTTTTTAGTATTTCATTTTTTTTAATTAATTTTTTTGAAACACAACTTTTCAACGCAACATCTTTTACGTTTTTGGTCTCTTTTGATAAAACTTTTTTACTTTTACCTTTAATAATATTAATACTTTTAATTTCTTTAATTAATTGAATAAACTCATTTAATTCCATTGAAGATTTATGATCAGGCCCAGGTAAAGATTTATCCATGGTTACGTGTTTTTCTATAAATTTAGCGCCCATTGATGCAGCTACTATGCAGGCTTCCGGACCTAAGCTATGATCAGAATAACCTACGTCAACACCAAATTTATTAGCTAAATAATTCATATAATTTAAATTTAATTCTGATTTTTTAGCAGGATATGAACTTATACAGTGCATTAATGTTAATCTGTTTTTGTTTTTTTTACCGATATAATTAACTGTATATTCAATTTCTTTTAGACTAGATGTCCCCGTAGACAACAAAATTTGCAATTTTTTATTTTTTATAAAATCTAGCATATCTAATGAAAATATTTCTCCCGATGGTATTTTAAAAAATGGTAAATTAAAATTTTTGAAAATAAATTTTAAACTTTTTAAGTCAAAAGCAGAGCAAGAGTACCTTAAGTTATTTTTATTACATAATTCAAAAAGAATTTTATGCTGGGGGTAAGTTAATTGAATTTGTTTACTCATTTCAATTATTGACTTCTGTTTAGTATTTTTCTTTTGATAATTAGCAAAATAAGAATCGTCAGAATAAACATCTTCAGGAATTGCTAATTGAAATTTTATATAATCAACACCAGAGTCTTTTAAGGATAAAATAAATTCTTTAGCTAATTTTATGTCACCATTATGGTTTGGTCCAACTTCAGCAATTACTTTAGTAGTCATTGAAAATTTTAATACCTTTAGCTATAAATTTTTCTTTATATTTTAATGGAAATTTAGAGTTTTTTAATCCAAGTTTTTGATTTATTAAATATTCAATAAAATTATGACCAACAGAGTGGGTAAATGGATAACCACCACCAAATCGACAATTAAAATCTAAAATAAAGATATTATTATTTTTATCTATTATCAAATCACAATCTAAATTACCAATATGTCTCAAATTTTGAGAAATTTTTTTAGATAAATTTAAAACTCTTTTATTATTGACTGTAATTGCTTTATCCGTTTCCCCTGATCGCATTTCGATTTTTTTCTTCAAACAATATGAGACAAACCTTCCATCAAAATCATTTAATATATCTAGGCCATATTCTTGTCCTTTAATAAATCTTTGATAAATAAAACTTTTTTCTAATTTAGATGGTAATTCATTTTTTTTTTTATATAAAAAAATATTTTTTGATCCACTGCCCGTTAGAGGTTTAGAAATAAGAGGAAATATCATATCTTTAATACTTTCAAACTGATATGGGAATTTAATATTAAGTTTTTTTAAGAAGTTATTAAGTTCAAATTTATTTTCACAAATTTTAATTATTTTTGGTTTTGAGACAAGAATATCACAATTAAACTTTTTAAATTTTGATTTATTTAAACTCAAAGGAAGTAAATCTAAGTCAGACAAAGGTATTATTAAATCAATTTTATTTTCATAACATTTCTTCAATAAACTATTAATATAATTCTTATGATTACCAATAACTTTTGGTAATACTAAAAATTTTGAAATATTTGTATAATAACTAGCTACTTTATTTGTTCTATCAGAAATATATATTTCTATATCTTTATTATTTTTAATTAAATCATTTAAATAGTCTATGAAATAAGTTCTTCTACCAACATTTGTAAGTAATATTCTCAATTATTTTTCAAAGAGGAAATAAAATTGGCTAATTTATTTATAGCTAATTTAAATTCATTTTTATAATTACTTAAGGAAATTCTAATATGACTATCCCAACTAGAACCAAAAAAGATACCTGGAGTGGCAGCTACCTTATACTCATTGAGTAATTTTTCACAAAAAATATCTGATTTAAGACCAAATTTGCTTATATCAATAAAGATAAACATTCCTCCAACATATGAGGGTATTTTAAAACCTAATTTTGATAATTTAAGTAATAGGTATTCATAATTTAATTTTAGTTCTTTGTTGAACTTTTTGATTTGGTTATCATGATTTTTAAGTGCTTCTATAGAGGCGTCTTGTATAAACAATGGGACATTTGTTATAAGATGTTGATTAATTTTAAACATTAAATCTAATAATTTATTTTTTGTAAAAATGTAACCAATTCTCCAACCAGTCATACTATAAGATTTTGAAAATCCACTCACTAAAATTAATTTTTCATAATTAAGAATATGTTTATTATTAATAATATTGTGATTTAAATAACTTAAATCTTCATAAATTAAGTCCAATATTATCCAACATTTATTTTTTTTTAATAAATTATAAATTTCAATTAATTCTTTTTCTGTATAAATTTTACCAGTAGGGTTATTAGGTGAATTTATTATTATAGCTTTGGTTTTCGTGGTAATTTTTTTTTTTAATTTACTAATATTTAGGTCAAAACTTTTCTCAAGATTAATTGTTATAATTTTTGCTTTTGGTTCAGATAAATAAATTTGCGGTTCATAACTTGGATAGCAAGGACTTATATTAATAATTGAGTCTCCTGGATTAAGAATAGATTTCAATACAAGATAAAGACCAAACTTCGATCCAGGAGTTATGAGAAAATGATTTGGACTTGAGTCAATATTATATTTTTTATTATATTTAGTTGAAATTATTTTCCTTAAATTAAAACTACCTTTTGCGTCAGAATATCTAGTGTTACCAGAAATAATTGAAGTAAATGCCTTTTTAGATATTGACTTTGGTGTTTCAAAATAGGGTTCTCCTAAACCTAATGAGTAAATTTTTTCTTTATTTTTATTTTTGTGTTTTGCCAATTTACTAAATCTTGATTCTATAGAGTCAGATATTTTATTTTTAAATTTCATTTATCTATAAATTTTTTTTTCATTAATGCGTTATTAATTTTTAGTTTTAATATTTGTTGGGCTATTTTAGAGCCTGACTTTCCATCGCCATATGGATTTTTTAAAATTTTAATTTTAGACAAATAATTTTTAGACTCAATTATTTTAAGACTATTTGTAATCGATAATAGAGAATATCTTGAATTTATAACATTGTAAGGATGAATTTTTCCTGATTGCCTCTCTCCTAAGTTTATAACTGGTTTTTTAAAGCTTGCTGCTTCAACTATGCCAACAGATGAGTTACCAATGAGAAACTTACAATTATTCAAAATTGGATAAAAGTCATTATTTTCAAAGTTTTTTATTAAATAACTCTCTGAATTTAGAGAAGTAAATTTTTGGAAAGAAGAAATTATTAATTCACAACCTGGATCAGAATTAGGATATGTAAATATTTTAATTTCTTTTCTTAATTTTAAAAATTTCAATAATTCTTTAATATCTTTTTTTAAATTACTTAGTGCTCTTGTTTCTGGATTTAGACAAATCAAAATATAATTATTTTTTTTTAAATTATATTTTTCAGTAAAAATTTTATTTATAGATTTTTTTCCTTTTTCTTTTATAAAATCTAGACCAGGTGCTCCAAAATTTTTAATTCTCCACTTTTCTTCCCCCATTTGCATAATTCTCTTTAAATATTTTTCATGAGATACTATATGAAAATTTGAAAGTTTAGTTAGTGAGTGTCTTATATTTTCATCAATAGCTCCATATGTAACGGCGCCACCATGAATATGTATTATCGGGATATTTTTATCTAGACAAGCTAAAGGTCCAGCAATCATCTCATACCTATCACCTAAAATGACTAAAATATCAGGTTTATTTTTATATAAAATTTTTGATAGTTTTGATGTTATATTGACTATATTAGATGAATATTTACTTATGTGTGTAATATAATTTTTGTCGATGGCTTTAATATAATTAAATCCACTTTTTTGAATTATTTTATAAGTATTTCCAAATTTAGAGGAATAATGAGATCCAGAAATTAAAACTGTGTTGATTGACTTATTATACTTGTTAAGTGATTTAATTATTGGGGAATATCTATCAAAATCTGATCTAGAAACAGATAAAAAATATATTTTTTTTTTCATTTAATCATATGAGAAATTGCTGATCTTACTTCATTTAAATTCTCAATAGTGCCAATATCTCTCCAATAATCATAAATTTCGTATGAGATAACTTTCATTTTCTTATTGATCAAAATTCTAATTAGATCTGGCATATCTATCTTTTGGCCATATTTTAGAAGTTTTAATATAGATGGGTCTGCAACATAAATACCAGCGTTAATAAATTCGTAATCAACAGGTTTTTCAATTATATTTTTTACTGTCTTATTGTTGTTAATTTTTAGTACCCCGTATTGAGATTTTTTTTCTATTCTTCTTGTAACTATAGTTAATTTGGCCTTGTTCGATTTGTGGAACTCCATCAATGAAGAATAGTTTGTATTGCATATTATATCTCCATTGATAATAAAAAATGGCTCTTTAATATTTTTTAGCAAACTTAGTGAGCCAGCTGTTCCTAGTTGTTCCTTTTCTTCAATTACTCTATATTTAATTGAACTAGTTTTAGCTAAATATTTTTTAAATTCATTTTTTTTATAATTTAAAGAAATTATAAAGTTATTGTATCCACAATTTTTAAAAAAATTGAATATAATTTCTATTATCGATAACTTACCTACTTTTAAGATAGGTTTTGGAAGACTCTTTGTTAATGGCATTAACCTTGTGCCTTCTCCACCTGCCAAAATAAAGATAAAATTATCTTTATATAAGTTATTTAAACTTTCTGAGTCTTTATAAATAATATCTAATATTTTATTTTTTTGATCAATAATAGGAATAAGTGGTAAATCAAACTTTTGAAATATATTATTAATATTTGATTTGTCATTTATATCATTTACAAATTTAAAATTATAATTACAAATTTCACTTATATGAGATTCTATTTTTTTCCCTTTAATTATACCTCTTCTGATGTCTCCGTCAGACAAAGTAGCTACTAGCTTATTTTTATTTATAACTAATAAGGTTTTAATTGGAGTATTATTAAGCAAAACCATTGCATCTTTAATTGAATCTTTAGAGTTTATTACATGCCTGTGTAATTTTTTTTTCATGAAAATTTATTTTATATATTTCTGATGCCTGTAACTAATGTCAGAATTATTTTTTATCCATTCAATTGTTTCCTTTAAACCCTGCTCTAATCCTTTTAATTTAGTGTACTTTGGACTCCATTTGAGAATTTTTTTTGCTTTTTTATTATCGCATAAAAGTCTATTAACTTCGCTATTTAAAGGTCTTATTCTCTGTTTATCAGAGATAAACTTAATATTTCTTCCACAACATTTTGCAATTAAATTAGCTAAGTTTTTAATTTTAATTTCAAATCCTGAACCAATATTTATTACCTCACCATTAATTTTGTTATTCAAAAGCATCAATTCGAAAGCTTTTACAGTATCTGTGACAAAAGTTAGATCTCTTTTAGGATTTAAAGAGCCTAATTTTATATAGTCTCTCTCTGAGTAAAGTACTTGTGAAATGATTGTGGGTATTATTGCCCTTAAAGACTGTCTTGGTCCATAAGTATTAAATGGTCTTATAATACGCACAGGTAAATCAAACGAACTATAAAAAGAATATGCTAGCTGATCTGCAGCTATTTTCGATGCAGAGTATGGCGACTTTCCGACTAAAGGTTGGTTTTCATTTATAGGAAATATTTTACTTTTTCCATACACCTCACTAGTTGATGTATGAACAAAGTTTTCAATTTTTGAATTAAGGGAAGATTGTAAAATATTCAATGTTCCCCTGATATTTGTGTCTAAATAACTCTGAGGAGTATCGTAAGAGTAAGGTATTCCAATTAAAGAAGCTAAATGTAATACTGAGCTACAATTCTTAACTGCTAAGTTTGTACTATCAATATTTCTTATATCTCCAAAAAAAATTTCAGTATCTGCCAATACCTTTTCATCAATTTTATCTAACCAGCCCTTTTTATTAAATGAATTATAATAAACAAACGCTTTTACAGTATATCCTTTTTTTACTAAATACTCTACTAAGTGGGAACCTATAAACCCATCAGAACCAGTAACAAGAACTTTTTTCATGTTAATTATTTAAACTTTAAAGCTAATTTGAGATCCTCATGAGTGTCGATATCTATGGAATTCTTTTTAGTCATTTTAAAACCTTTTGTGTGTTTAAAAATAAACTTTTCATATTTAAGAAAAGAGTCAATATCGTTATAGTATATTGATCCGTTCAAGAAGAATACATTAATTTTTTTTAATAAATCATTTTGATTAAGTTTTCTTAAAGTAAAATCATCTTTTAATATGTATTGCTTCGAAGAGGGATTATGTAATTTGCTTATAGACACAACAGACTTAAAATCATGCTTTTCAACAAATTTGTGAAGGTTAATTATATCTCTTTTAGTTCTTAGGGGAGAAGTTGGCTGGAGTAAATCAAAACTATCAACTGATTTATTTATTTTATTTAAAAAAAACTTTGTTGAATCTACACTTGATGTTTTGTCTTGAGATAAATATTTAGGTCTCAAAAATGGAACTTTAGCACCAAAATCCTTAGCTATTTTCGCAATAGCCCTGGAGTCTGTATTAACAAAAATATAATCATATATTTTAGACTCTTGAGCAGATTTTATGGTCCAATAAATTAGAGGTTTAGAATTAAATGAAATAATATTTTTATTCTTTATTCTTTTTGAACCGCCTCTAGCATTTATGATACAGATTATTTTTTTCATTAATTTTAATATTTTAAGATTTCATTTCTTAATATTTTAAAGTCATTTTTAAGTAATTTAATTTGACTTTTTATGTCAAAATTACGTTTATAAAGTATTTTTTTTATTTTTTTTGCATCAACACTCATATCAGTTGGTCTTATTAATTTTTTATTTTCATAATTTACACATCTAATATTTTTAGAATCTAGTTTAAATTCTTTTGCAATTAAAATTCCAAAATCAAATTTTGATATTTTTTTATTTGATCCAATATTATAAATACCCTTTTGATATTTACTAATTTTCATAGATATCTCAATTAGTTCTGTAACGTAAATTGGATTAAAATAAATATTATCCCATAAATTAATCACAACTCGTTTTTTCAGATTTGTATAAATAAAGTCAGATAAAGATTTTTTATAATTAGTTCCCCAACCAAAAAATGAACATCTAATTATCCAATATTTGTTATTATTGTTTTTTATATAATTTTCGGACAAATACTTTGTAAATGAGTAGTAATTTTGAATTTTAATTTTTTGACTTTCTTTACTATAGCCTAGGGGATTATCATAAAGTTGATCTGTTGATATAAAGACTAATTTTAAATTACGTAACTTGACTATATCTGAAATAGTTTTTGTCAATCTAAAATTTGTATTATATGATATTAATTTATTTTTTTCAGCAAATTCTAAATCTGTAATCGCAGCTGCGTGAATAATAATTTGAATATTTAGTGAGTCTATAATTTTGATCAAGTTTTTTTTGTTGATCTTATCAACAAAAATTATTTGTTTATTTTTTTTCTTTAATCTTTTTTTGTTTCCAAGCAGAAAGATATTTTTGTTTAAGATTTTAAGAAAATTAAGACCAAAAAACCCAGTGCCCCCTGTTACAAGGATTTTATCCATTTTTTAATTTCATTAATGTTTAGCCAATTTTCATTATTTGAGGATGTATATAAGAATCCGTTTTTAACCTTTTTCCCTATTTTTATTCTTTTAATGTCTTTATCCCAATTATTTATAGAAGGTAGAATTTTGTAATAATTTTTGTATTCATAAGTGTAGTAAGAATCCTCAGTTGAAATCATCTGTTCGTGTAATTTTTCTCCAGGTCTAATTCCAATTATTTTAAATCGAGCATTCCGATTGATAGCTTTTGCTATATCAACAATCTTTACAGAGGGTATTTTTTTAACATATATTTCACCTCCCTCCATATCAATAATAGAGTGAATAACTAGTTCAATCGCATCTTCATATTTAATTAAAAATCTTGTCATCTCCTTATGAGTTATTGGATAAGTATCATTTTTTTTTAAACTCAAAAAGAAAGGGATTATAGATCCTCTTGATCCAGCAACATTACCATATCTAACAACTGAAAATTTTGTGGAACTCTTATTGTTATCATTAGCTGCAATGAAAAGTTTATCAGAAACCAATTTTGTAGCCCCGTAAAGATTTACTGGATTGGATGCTTTATCAGTTGATAGAGCAATCACTTTTTTTATATTATTGTGTTTTGAGGCTTCAATAATATTATTTGCACCAATAACATTGGTTTTTACACATTCGATTGGATTATATTCAGCTGTAGGAACTATTTTAGTAGCAGCGGCGTGAATTAAGAAATCAACACCTTCAGAAGCATAGTTTAACCTTTCTCTATCTCTAACATCACCAATGATAAATTTAAGTTTGTCATTATCAAATTCATTGGACATTTCCCATTGTTTGATTTCATCTCTTGAATAAATTATAATTTTCTTAGTAGCATAATTATCAATTAAATGTTTGATAAATCTCTTCCCAAAAGAACCGGTACCACCAGTAACTAAAATTATTTTATTTTTAAACATGTCAAATTTAAAGTCTAAGATCTCCAATTTCCAACAACTGAATTCCAAATATTGGAAGCGAGTTTATTAGATTTGGACAAATCATTAAATTTATTATTTCTTTTTAATTGTATCTTTGTATCTAAATATGTAACTTCGGAAAAAAAGGCTAGGTCACTAGATGATATTAATTTCATTCTTTTAGAAGTTAATAGATATTGAGGAATTTGTCTATCATGACCAGACCAACTTTGAAGAGATTTAAGAAAAAAAATATCTTCCTCTATGAAATTAAAAGTTATTGTTCCAATTACACCATTTACAACTGAATAGTTTTCATGATTTATCCTTCTCCATGAAAAGCCTAAATGGGTTAAATTAGACTCAAGTTCATCATTTTGAAACTTTATATGAGAGTAGGGATATTTTTTTGATAAGTTAACTAAATTTTGTGTTGAAATAACTATAATATCATTTTTTTTATATTGATTGATTTTTTTTAATATTGAAGGACTGACTCTCATATGAGAGTGAGAATAACAGAATGGCTTACCATGAATAATAGTTGATAAATTTTTTAAGTAATTTGAGGGAAGAATAAAATCAGTAGATAAATTAATACTTGTAGCATTATTTTTTATACATTCCTGAGCATGTTCAATGTACGTTTTAAGAATAATTGAGGATAAGTAATCTTTATTTTTATCTTGTGTATAGTCTTGAATTTTTCTACATATTATTTTTAATTTAGTAAATTGTTTTTTAAAAAAAATATGTTTATCTAACTTTTTTTGAAAAATATCATCATAATAAATAAAAATTTTAACATTATATTTTTTTTTTAACCACCAAATGTTATTTGGTGATAAAAAAGAGGAAAAAAAATGATTAAAAAAAGCTTCTGAATAAATTTTACCCCATATTGGAATTATGTATATGTAAAGATTTTTGTTATGATTTTTTTTTAATTTAGTTAGATTTTGAAGTCTATTGTCAGTAGGAAAAATAAAATTTTCAGAAAAATGAAATAACGCATTGTATACTTTTTTTTTAAACTTATTTTTTGAATATTTTAATTCAGCTAAATAATTAGCTATTTTTAAAATAAATCTATGAAAAATATACATTTAAAAAATTATTTTACTTATATAAAAGATATCAACTTAGATATTAAATCTATATTATTTGGACTAAATAAAACAATTTTTTTTCTATTTTTTTTTAAATCATTTAAACTTTTAAGTTTGATATTCTCTCTGTATATATAAATTTCGTATCCTTTATCTAATATATCTTTTATCAACTCGATATTTGTTTTTTTTCCATATGAAAATTGAATTAATGAATAAAAAACAAACCCTTGTATTTCAGGGTTTTCATTCAGCTTATTTTTTAAAACAGATTGAGAAGTTAGCGTAATAGGTGTTTCAAGCGTGTAAAAAGAAATCTTAATTTTTTCTTCATTTATAAAATCAGAGAGAAGTTTAGTTTGTGCCATTTGAGAGATAACAGGAAGAATACAATAGTCTAAAACTGCTAATATCTTTTTATTCATAATTTATAGCTAAATTAGTTACATGAGAATATTTCAATGGCTCAAAAAAATCTAAATAACCTTTTAAACCATATGGTGAAAAAGTATTTTTATATCTTACATTTATTGACCATCTTGATCTATTTTGTGTATTGATTGGGATATAGTGATAGGCCCCTGCTATAAAAATAAGGAATTCACCAAATTTGCATTCACAACAATTTCCATTTCTTTTTGCGAAGTTATCATGATTAATTTTCGAGTCTGACTTTAAATAATTATCAATCTTATTTTGTTTTTTTATATCAAACATATACATGGACATATCTTTAGTGCAATTGACCAAAGGGAGCCAAACTACTATCTCATATGGTGAATTGGGTGGTGAATCTCTGTGAAAAGGTGCTCTATCTTCATCAAATGGCCTCTGAATACTGAAATTAATATTTTTTTGTACACTTATGTCTGGGCCTATTAAATTTGTTATTTCTTCAGAATAAATTTCAAATAATAATTTGTGAATATTTTTAATTTTATTTACATTCTGAAAAACATTCAGTCTAAAATCGTTAAATGATTTATTTTTAAATTCAATATTATGAATTTGATCTAATTTTATATTTTTTTTTCTTAATATCTTTTTTGATATATCTTCTACTTCTTTTTTAAATGAATTTAAAATATTTCTTTTGCTTTGTTTAATTTTAAATTTTTGATAACCAAGATCAGATAATTTATCGAAGTTTAATTTATTCAAGTTCAACAAAGTATTCCGAGTTTGAGGCAAAATTTTTTGATTTAAAATATTTTTTCTTATAATCTGATTTTTTTATTATTCTAAAATCATAAGAAAATCTAATTTCATTTGAGTTATTTAATGCACTACCATGTATTAAATTACACTCAAAAACAGCGGAACTTCCACTGCTAACAATTAATGGTTTTTTGTTCTTAGTATCCACGCCTTTAATGATTACCATATCCTTATAGAGTAATCCAATTTTATGACCAGCCGAGTATTGTTTAGTAAAATGACTATCTTTTCTTTTTAGTTTTATATTTTTTAAAGGAATTCTGTGACTGTAAGGAACATAATTTAAAGAATTATTCTCAGAAACCCCTTTAATTGGTGTCCAAACATTAAAACATTTTTCCATACCTAGGCCAAAAAAAGACTCGCGGTGTAATTGAATAAATTCACCAGTATTGTTAATTGAGGGTCTTGTGGCTCTTAAATGAGCTATAGATTGGACTAATAATTTATCTGTTTGTAAGGTAATTAAAAGCTCATCTTTTATTGCTAAAACTGTTTTTTTTACAATGTCTAATTTATTTAATTTATTTTGAGCAATTACAATGATATTTCTAAAGTCTTTGGTATCTGTTTTTAAATATTTTCTTGTTGTTTCAGGGAAATTTTTTTTAATAAATAAATTTAATTTGTTAATTAATTTTGTATTTTGATGTTCAATAATATCTATTCCAGTTCTATTTATCATTATTAATTCATATTATATTTCTATTATAAAATAAAGATTCATTATATTTATTTAATTCTGGATATTCATCTTGAAAAATTTTTTCAAAAACTTTTTTATGACTCGAATTATTTTGATTGGATTGCCATTTAATTGAAAATAAATGTTTTGCAGTAAGAAATTTTAAAAAATTAAAAATATCCAATTTTAACAGTTTTTTTATATCTGATAGCTTTAGACTTTTAAGAATCCATATTGCTATATCAGGCGCATTATTTTTAAATAAAAATACTGATAATTTCAGTTTATTAATAGAACTACTTTTATTTATTTGATCTATATTTTTGATCCAAACAGCATCAGTAGTTTGAAGAATACCGTATCTTTTTTTTATATCAACCATATCTAAAAAAGGTTCTCCTTGTCCATTATAATCAAGATTTAGTAAAATAAATTTTTTAGATAACATAAGTTCGTTTAATTTTGAAAAAGAATCTTTATTATCTTCTTCTTGAAATACATTTGTAAAATTAACTTCTGATCTAATGCCTAGAAGCTCATTATAATGGTCATATTTTTCTAATATTTCAAATTCTGAACCTTCAGTATCAATTTTTATAAAATCAATATAACCACTATTAATAAAAATATCATTTAGCGTAACCGAAGAAACTTTATATTTATTTTCAATTTTTAATTGATTCTTTCTTATACCCCAAAATAGTGGAGAGACATTAAGTCTTTTTTTTGATGTGCTCATTGCAGGATTCGTAAGTTGGTGAATGGTCATTGGTTTTTTATTATAAGAAACAGCTTTATTGAATATTTTTACGTTTTTATATTGTGAATATTTCTTTTTTAAAATTTGACACTCTGATTTATCTGTTTCAAATAAATTGAAATTAATTTTACATTCAACGCCCTTCCAGGAGGGATGAATTCCGTATCTGGCACCAATATCAACTACATTAATAGTTTCATTTACCATGGGATATTATTTTTATTTGGGTCTATAAATTTACCATTATCAGATTGAGAAATATTATCTATCAATTTTTTTATTTTTTTGGAATAAAGATTATAATCATTAGTATTAATAGCATAACCTGGATGAATAGATAAAGTTATAAAATTCTTTTTATTGAGATCATATGAAATATTTTTTACAGCACAGTTTATAGCAGATTTTGAAATTCTATATAAAAGATCACCTCTTGTTTTATGATGAGTAAGTTTACCTCTTTGCTCGATACTTCCAGCAGCACTTGAAAAAAAAATAATTTTTGCACTTATATTTAATAAATTATTTTTAATCAAATTTTCCAAAATAAGTACATTTGAAAAACAATTAATTTTTAAATAACTATTAAATTCAGAATATCTTAAACCACTTAGAAAGGAGTTTTTAAGTCTACTTTTATTTGGCTTTAAACCTGCTAAGAACAAAACTAGGTCATACTTCATATGATAAGAGGTAATATTGTTAATAAATTTATTAATGGATTTGTCAGAATTTAAATCCAAAAAAAATTGGTATTCTAAAAAGTTTAATTTATTTTTATTTTTAGAAGTCCCAATCAAATTATAATTTACTAAATCTTGGGAAAGGAATAGTCCAAACTTTGAACTAGCACCAATCATAAGGCAATTTAATTTATTTTTATCATAATTTTTTATCATTTTTATTTCTTTTTAAAAATTGGGAAGATGGTTTCTAATTTTTTAAATGGTCCCTTTGTAATTTCTAAAAAAATAACATAATTACTTTGCATAATCATAGAGTGTATTAATTTTTTTTCTATTTTTATAAAACTCTTTTTATTAGCTTCTAATAAAATTGATTTAGTAGTATTTCCTTTTGTATCATAAAAAGATAATTTCATCTTTCCTTTGAGAATAATACAAGTTTCATCTTTAGAAATGTGTTTATGCGGTCTAACAAAAAATGATTTATGATGACATATAAGCATTTGATGTATTGGACTATTTATATTTTGATGAAAACAAATACGTGCAGTTTTTCTAACATTTATTTTTGATTGATTAATTAAGAAATTAAATGCATCTGAAAAATCACAATATTTATCTTTCAAATAATATACTTCTTCATTTTGTTTAAGTAATGTCATTTTAGGATTCATCTCAAAATATTAACCGATGAATTATCTTTTAAAAATGTAAAATTGTCATTTATTTAGATAATAGTATTTCGTTTCAGGAAAAATTGAAAAAAACTTAGATTTATGAAAAAAAGGATATATGCACTTTAATACTTTGACATGATGCACAGGATTTAATCCTAGAAAAAAAAATTGTATGTTTTCATTTTTAATATCTTGTGAGTTTAATATTCTTAAATTACATACTGGAGAAATTAAGTTTCTTTTATTTGGATTATCATCAATAATGTAATTAACATATTTATTCAAATTCATTATTTCAATAAAGGTAAAAGTAAGATGAGAGGCACCATAAAATGCAATCTTATAATTACCCAATTCACGAAAAAATTTTTGCGTCAAAGTATAATTATTTTTTAATAATTTATAATAAGTCTGAATAGAATTATTTTTCTTCTTATGATAAATAGTTTTGCTTAATTTTTTTTTTTTTTGAAGTATGGCAACTAAACAATTTTCAAGCTTATCATGAAATATATTATAATAGGTAATCTTATATTTACACTTTTGTAAAAATTTTTTGAAACTTTCAGAAGTAAAATAAAAGTTATGTTCTTCCCAGTATAAAGTGGGGTCACCATTATTGATAGCCCTAGTACAATCTGGTATTTCTAGCAACAAGTAACCATTCTCTTTTATTGTATACATAGCATTTTCTAAAAATAAGTTTAGATCTTGAACATGTTCAAAAATATGTCTTGCAAATAGAAAATTATATTTTGATTTAAATTTTGAAACTCTTAAAGCACCATTTTGAAAATTTTGTTGGATAGTTTCCGTTAAAAAGTTTTTTTCTCTTATCTTTAAATCTTTTTTTGGACTTATATAATTAATTTTTTTAAATCCCTTTTTTTCAAATCTTTTTGCTAAAGTTGTGTCTTTAAATGACAAAAAACACAAATCATCATTTTTAGAAATAATTTTTTTTTTAAGAATATCTAAAACTAACTTATCTAAATGCTTCTCAGGCTCATAACAAGTCAACCAACTAAATTTAGGTTTTAGTTTCTTATATGGGCAAGGTTTAGAGAGGTAAAAATATGAATTTGCGTCATCAAACTTTAGTGTAGGTTTAAAAAACCTTTGTTCATCTCTTATATTTATTTTGAAATCATTAGTTAAAGGCATATTTTTAAAAATAATTTTTTGATTATTAATTAATTTAAAATTCATTAGTTGATATTTTTTGAATAAATTTTTTTGAATAATGATCAAAAGTTTTAGGCTTAATACCTGTAATTAATTTTATTTTATTGTTCAGAAGAGAAGTTTTTAATGGAATATTCAAGTTTTTATTTTGGATTTGTGATAATGGCATTTTTAAAATTTTTGATTTTGATGAAAAATATTTTCTGTAACTTTTGAAGAATATATCAAATAAATCAGCTCTATTCATCTTATCATCTGAGCTAATATTAAATGTACCAATACTATTTTTCTCAATTAATTTTGTGACCATTTTTATCAAATCATCTATATGTATTGGTGACAAATAATTATCATTAGCTAAGAAAATATCTTGGTTTTTTTTCAATTGATTAAACCAATTTGTAATTAATGAAGTTTTATCCAAATTAGTGCTATACACCTTAGATAATCTTAAAATTAAAAATTTTTTAAAATTATTCCTTATAAATAATTCAACGAGATATTTATGATTTCCATATTCAAAAATGGGATTTGGCTTACTTTTTTCTGAATAATTGCCTTTTTGACCATCGAAAATAGATTCTGAAGAGAAATAAATTATTCTTATTTGCTTATTTAATTTACTTATATTCTTCAACTGTGAAATTGAATACTTATAGTTAATATCCTCAGCCAGTTTGGGATTTTTTGATATTTCATTAAAATTAATTAATCCTTGACTTAATACTAGATCGGAAAAATTATTTTTTAAGATAATATCAGATAGGTCATCTGTAATTATATCAAACTTAAATAGTTTTTTTCTAAAATTGTTTTTATAAGTTCCTTCAGTATGAAAATGTTTACTTAGGTTATGGTATAATGGATATCCTATATTTCCTGAAGCGCCAATAATAAGTATTTTTTTAACCAATTAAATCAATGAAATATTTTGCATTTTTTTGATGTTAAAATAATCATCATTTTCAAAAGTATTTGTTAAAACTTTTTTTTCAAACGCATATTTCAAACTTTCAACAGCATCTTCAATATCGTATTGGGGTTTAAAATTTAATTTCTCAAAAATTTTTTTTGAGGATATGTGATAGGATCTATTGTCATTTGACTCTACTTTTTTAATATTAACTTTTGAAGATATAATTTTTTTAGTTATTTCAGCTAGTTGATCTAAAGTGTGATTGTGAAAACCAACATTGAAAATTTCTCCATTTATCAATTCACCAGGTTCATTTACCACTCTTAAATAAGCATCGATCATATCCTTTATGTTTATATTAGGTCTCAATTGACTTCCGCCAAAAATATTTATTTTATTTTTAAAATAAGCAAAATTTGCAAATATATTTACTACTACATCGAGTCTTTGACGGTGAGAGAAACCACATACGGTTGCTGGTCGTAGAATACATGTATTAAAATATTTATTTGAATTTTTGATTAGCACGTCTTCACACATAGCTTTATATTTAGAGTAATCTGTTAGTGGTTTTAATTCCATATCTTCACTAACATTTTCCTCATCTTTAATACCATAAACACTAGAGGATGATGCAAAAATAAATTTACTTACGCCTCTGTCTTGACTAAGTTTTACTAAAGGCTCAAAACAATCATAATTAATAGACTTACCCAAGGATGGATTAAGTTCAAAACTTGGATCATTTGATATACAAGCTAAATGAATAAGTTCATCATATTTTTCATTAAAAATTGTCTTTATTAAATCAAAGTTTCTTATATCTCCTTTTATAATATTTAAATTTTTATTTTCCTTAATATGATTTCCATACAAAAAAAGATCTAACACGGTTACATTGTGTTTATTTTTCAGAAGCAAGGGAACTAACATGGTTCCAACATAACCGCCTCCACCAATTATTAAAATATTTTTAGACATCTATTTAAGCATGTAAGTAACTGATTTAAGTAGATCAATTTTTTTTAGATAGTAACTATTACCAATTGACTCAACAGATTTTGCTGCGGCTATTGAACCTAAAAAAAGAGACAGTTCATCTGATAATCCAGATTTTAAACAAATAGAGATCATAGACAACATTGCATCACCAGAGCCGACTTTATCAACAATTTTTCCTGCAAATGCAGGACAATGTACTTTATTTTTTGCTCTTGCATTAAAAATCATTGCTCCCAAGGAACCGCATGTAACAACGAGCTTTTTATATTTAATTATTTCCCATATTTTTTTGCCAAAAAATCGATCGAAGAAATACTGTCTCTTAATTCATGTCGTAATTCAGACTCATTAATTATTAAACAATCTGGACTTTTGTATTTATTAATTCTTTGAGTGCCTACATTAAAAGAATTAATTTGAGTATTCACACAAATAAATTTAGATTTTTTTGAAATCATATCACTTAATTCAGAATCTAAAAACCCATGGCCATAATCTACCACAATGACTGTATCAACTTTAGAAATTTCATTTATAATTGTTTTTTTTAGTTTTAACTTATGTTTATGAGATATAGAGTCATCATTGATTTTGTATACACCAAGAAGTTTTTTACTATCAATTTCATCTACGAACCTTTTTTTTAATATCGTTGGTGAATTTTCTTTTTTTATGAAATTTAATTTAATTCTTTTATTTAAATTTTTTTTTATAAAATCTAAATCAGTATTTTGATCTCCAATTAAACTTAAAATTTTTATATTATTTACTATCTCTGAGATATTATTTGCAACAGATCCTATTCCTCCAAGGTACTTTTCAGTTTTCTTTTCTTTTAAAACCAAGACTGGCTCTTTTCCAGATTTTCCAATAGCTTCACAAAAAACATATTCATCAATTATTGTTTCACCTATAGTTAGTACTTTTTGTTTTTTTAATTGATCAATAACTTTATTTATATAATAAATTGAATGCTTCGATTTAATTTTATTTAAAAATTTTTTTTGATCTTCAGAAAAATTATCCGAAAAAATATTTATTAATTTACTCGAGCTATAAGTTACAGCTTTAGTATAAAAAATTTTTCCATTAACTTTGTTTATTGCATCAATCTCTCTTTTGATATTTCCAGTTATATCATCTTTGTTATTTTTATAATCTGGACCTTTGCAATAAATATTAGGCTTAACTTTTAAAATATTACTTATCGCAACATCACTGTTACTTATTACCACGTAGTCTACTACTTCAAGAGATGAGAGGGTTTTTAGTCTTACTTCTTCACTAAAAAAAGGTCGGTTAGGTCCTTTATTTATAAATTTATCTGAAGTAACACTAACTATCAATATATCACCAAGTTTTTTTGCTTCTTCGAAGTGGGCTATATGTCCATAGTGTAGTACATCAAATGCTCCATGGCACATCACTACTTTTTTTTTATTTTTTTTATACTTAGTAACTAAAGTTGATATTTGTGAAACACTTAATATTTTGATCATATTTCCTTTTTACCTAAGTATTTGAACCAGTCTTTTGTTTCATTTTCTATCGTATTGGGAGTCCAAACAGGAGCATTTTTCCAATAATCGATATTACTAATTAAATTTTTGATACCTTCTTCTATATTAATTTTTGGCCTCCAATCTGTAAGGTTTATTATTTTATCAATTTTAGCAAATGTACAATCGGGCTCACCTGGCCTTTTTGGAATGAAAACTTTATCACATCCTAATAATTCAACTATTTTGTTTACAGAGATTGTATTGCCACTTCCTATATTAAATATTTGATTTGTCACTTCACTATATGCAACAGTTATTAATGCGTTAACTACATCAGTTACATAGGTAAAGTCTCGAGTTTGAGTACCATCACCAACAATAGTCAAAGGTTTATTTGATAATTTTTGAGCTAAGAAAACACCAAACATAGCACCGTATGTGCCAGAGGTCCTAGACCTTGTGCCATAAACATTAAATAATCTTAGAGATATTGCATTAATTCCATATATTTGAGACCAATGAAAAATAAGTTTTTCACCCAATAGTTTTGTAAGAGCGTAAGGATATTGTGGTCTTTCTTCAGCATCCTCATCTGTAGGAAAGATATCTGGAATACCATAGCATGACGATGAGGCAGTATAGATGATCTTAGAAACTTTTGTTCTAACCAAAGATTGTAATAATTTCAAAGTACCCGTAACATTTGAATTATAATATTTTTCAGGATATTGCATACTTGGCACAATATCTGCCAGAGCAGCTAAATGAAAAACTACATCAGAACCTGATATAATTTGATCTATTTCATCATCTTTTGCTGAATAGAGGTCGAAATTATGAAATTTAATTTTATCTAAAAATGGATTTATATTCTCTAAATGACCAGTACTTAAATTATCAATTACATGAATTTCATTATCGCTATCTAGTTTTTCAACGAGATGGCTCCCTATAAAACCCGCTCCTCCAGTTATTACTATTTTCATTTATTCTTATTTAGATTAATTTGTGATAGCCACTTACAACAAACGTGAATCACAAACATCTGTAAGTCTTCAACAACTTGCATATCATTGGTTTCGAAATGAATATACTCATCCAATATTTTTTTTGCTTTTCCACCATTAAAGCCAATTATTCCAAAACTAAGAACATTCATTTTTTTTGCTTGTTTTATTGCCTTAATAATATTTTTAGAATTGCCGCTTCCACTTAAAATAATAAGTAAGTCATTTTTATTAGCTTTCACTTTTAATTGTTCAGAAAATATAGATTCGTAATTAATATCGTTTGCTAAGCAAGTTATTACTGCACTATTAGAGACTAGTGCTTCAATTTTTATACCTTTTTTATTAGATAAAGCGGCTCCATATAAAAAATCATTTGCAATATGCTGAGCATTTGCTCCGCTTCCGCCATTTCCTATTATGAATATATTTTTATCTTTTTTCCAACATTGTAGAACGTGATTAGAGAGGTTATGAATATCTTTCTCGACTTTATCGCTGAATGAATTGATGTAATCTGCTTTATACTTATCTATTAAGTTCTGTAGTGAATAATTGATTTTCATATTAATGATCAAGTAACATCAATAAACTATTAATTAAAGATAATAAAGTAGCAATTTATTTTTTACTAATTTAAATTAAAAATTAAGAAAATTGTAAGCAAAATTATCAAATGATTAAGGTACCCACTAGAAAATTTGCAAATTCTTCCTTTGCAATTTTAGAAATTAATGGAAAATTTTTACTGCAAAAAAGAGATGGAAAAAAAAGTATATGGTACCCATCTATGCTAGGGTTATTTGGTGGAAAAATTGAAAAAAATGAAAATGAAAATCAGGCATTAAAAAGAGAAGTTTTAGAAGAAACCAATTTGGAAATTAATAGTTTTTATTTTTTAAATAGTTTTAAGTTGTTGTATAGAAATAAGTATTATTATAGACATGTTTTTTATTCAAAAATTAATAAACTACCTGATCACTTTAGTGTAAATGAAGGGAGTGGCTACATTTTAGTCGACAAAGGTAAACTTAGTTTTTTGAAAAAAAGAATTGTACCAACTGATTATATTTCTTTGTCAAATTATTTGAGAGTAAAATATGGTAAATATCTTTTTTGAATTTAATTATAAAATTTTGAAATTTTATTAATCATAAATTTCATCTGATCTTTACTCAAATATTGATGGACTGGAAGAGTAATTAATTCCTTGCTTTGTTGTATAGCATTTTTTGAAACATATTTATCATTATATTTTAGGTAGGGTTTTTGCAAACAAAGCGGTTTTGGATAGTGAATTTTAGCCTCAATATTGTTTTTATTTAAGTAATTAATAAGTTTATCTCTTTTTTCAACTCTAATCATGTAAAGAGCAAATGTTTCTAAATTATCTTTATTTCTTTCGGGAATTTTAATAAATTTGTTAAATTTTTTTAAATGAGTATCTAAATACATAGCATTTAAATTTCTTGTTTGAATTACTTTATTTATTTTTTTTAAACCCTCCAGTACAACAACACATTGTAATGGTTGCATTCGCATATTAATTCCCCATAAATCTATATTATCTCTATCTCTCATTCCATGATTCCTGTATTTTTTCATCCATTCATATAACTTTTTGTTATTAGTGCAAAGCATCCCAGCATCTCCAATAGCATTTATAGTTTTTAATGGATGAAAACTAAAACAGCCAATATCACCAAATGTACCAGGATGTCTCTTTTTAAACTTACCACCAATACCCATGCAGGAGTCCTCAATTACATTTAAACTATGCTTTTTTGCAATTTTGATAATTTTATCAATATTAGGAATACCACCTCCCCAGTAAACAGGAATTATAACCTTAGTTTTTTTTGTAATTCTTTTTTCAATTAATGTTTCATCAATTTGATAATTATCATTAACATCAACTAGTACAGGTTTAGCCCCACAAGCAACAATTGCTCCTGCGGTGGCGTAAAATGTATTAGCTGCGGTAATCACTTCATCACCACTTTTTACGCCAAGAGACTTTAAGGAGAGGATCAAAGCGTCTGTACCACTATTAACAGCTATGACGTATTTTGATCCAAAATATTTAGAAAATTTTTTTTCGACAGAATTCACGTACTTACCAAGAGTATACTCACTAGATTTAATTAATTTTTTCCACTCAAAGATAATTTTATTATAATTTTTAAATTCGAAAGGGAGGTAATTAAAATGAACTCTCATAACCTAGAATCTATATAACACTAAATTTTGATTTTCCACAGTGAATAATAAGAGTCATTTACAATGTGGTTAATCAATCTCTTATTGCCAGCATATAAATTATGTGTGGTTTTAAATTTATTTATTTTTGTGAAATTTAAATCTTCTTTTGTGAGTTCAGAGTAAAATATAAAGTCAGAATCTCCAATAAATTTATATCTTCCCTCTTTTATAAGCATTCTCGGCCAATAGAAATCAATGTTGTTATAATCTAATATAGATTTGAAAAATTTATAATCATTTTGGTTAAATTTTATAATGCAAACATTTACCCTTGAGGATGAAACTAGATATGTTTTCTCGTAGATTTTTTCAATAGTGAGACTATCTATAAAACTACTATTGATATTTATACTTTGTTTAAATGCTGGATGAAGATTATTAAATGTTATTCTCACTAAATTAGTATTATTCAATATTTTCTTTTTTAAGAATATAGACTTAAGCAACTTATGAGATTTCTTCCAATTAACTCTTGCGCCTATGCAAGCAATACCAATATCTTTTCCATAAGCTGAAATAAAAATATTATATATGGAACCATCACCGTATACATGGTCAGGGGTTAAAACCATTGAATATGCATTATCTTTTATTGAGCAATCAATGAAAGAGAGTAAGCAGTATTTCAAATAAATCTTGGGATCTTGATTATCTTTATAATTTTGATTTTCAACTATCTCAATAGATAAATATTTTTTTAACTCTATTTCATTTTTTTTGCTAAGAGGTTTCTCATTATTTTTGGTGTAAATTATTAATTTTTGTGAGCAACCGAATTTTTTTAATTTTGGTAAATTATTTTTTTGCAAAAGACTGGGAATGAGAACATCATTGAAAATCTCTATATATTCATCTCCCCATAGTGAAACAGAATAAAAAATTTTTTTTGATTTAATGTTTATTACATTTTTTGAATTTATAAAACCAAACCGGTCTAATTTACTTAAAAAATGAATTTGTAAATTATTTTTTTTATGAGTGATGAGTTTATTTAATTTATCAATAATTCGACTCATAAAATTTTAAAATGGACCTTTAAAATTTTTATCTGGCTGGTCAGAAGAATATTTATCTGATGAATGTAAAATTTCGTTGGGAACTCTCTTTTTTAATAGTTTAAATACCTCTATAGCAATTGAAATATAAGTAGGGTAAATATGTTTTGCTAATGCTCTAGTACTAGGGATTGGGGCATCCATAAGTCCTATTCTCTTAAGTTTTATCTTATTATTTAAACTCTCATCATCAATAATAGTAGATATTACCTCTGCAGATACACCAAAAGTTGATAGACCATTATCAATAGCCAAGATCTTTCTTGTTTTTTTTGCTGTTCTAATTATTGACTTTTTATCTAAAGGTCTAATTACTCTTAAATCGAGTACTTCAGAATTTATGTTGAACTTTTCTAATAACTTAGCAGCCTTGAAAGACTCTATTGCCATAAATGAGTTAGAAATTAAAGATATATCTTTTCCTAACTTCATGATCTTTGATTTATTAATTTGAGTTTCGTAATAACGTTTTGGTACATTCCCATAATTATCATGTAACCATCTATGTTCGAAAAATATTACTGGGTTATTATTCTTAATACTTGAAATTAACATTCCTTTAGCATCGCTAGCAGTTGATGGTGTAACAACTATAAGACCTGGAATATGGGCAAATATTGCCTCTAAGGATTGAGAATGTTGAGGCCCTTGTCCCCATCCTCTGCCAATAATTAACCTAATAACTATAGGAACACTCTTTTTTCCAGCGCTCATAAAATTCCATTTAGCAGCTTGATTAAAAAGCTGTTCGATTGTAAGTAATGCGAATTCAACTCTTTGATGTGATAAAACTGGCCTGTATCCTTCTGTTGCTATTCCTATAGATATACCTGTTAATGAATTTTCAGCTGTAGGAACATCAAATACTCTATTTTTTCCAAATTTTTCTTTTAATCCATTAGTTGTGCCAAAAATTCCTTTTGGATCATCACTACCTAGGCCAAGAACGATTACTCTTTTATTTTTACTCATTGATAAAACAAGTGCTTCGTTTATTGCCTGGGAGTACTTTAATTTTCTCATGCGTATATAAACTTTTTTATATATTTTTTACTAGGAAAATTACTATTTCTTGCAAATCTAAAGGCTTGATTTATTTCGGAGTGAATAATTTTAATTTGGTTTTGTATATCTTGTTTCGAAATTATATTTTGACTTAAAAGTTTTTTTTTATATTGGTTGATAGGATCTCTATTTAACCATTTTTTAACTTCATTTTTATTGCGATATTTCAGATTGTCATCATTGTTTGGACCACAATGCTCGAGATGTCTATAGGTTTTTAGTTCAATTAAATATGGTTTATTTTTAGATCTTATATTAGATATGATTGAATTACTTTTATTGTAAATTTTATCACAATCATTTCCATCTATATAGCTAGAATCAATTCCATGGGCTTTTGCTATTTTTAAAATTGACCTATCTTTTGACTGCCTATTAGAAATATTAGAATAAACAGAATAAAAATTATTTTCACAAACAAATAAAATATTCAAATTAAACAAAGATGCAAAATCCAAACTCTCATGAAAAACCCCTTCTTCTGTTGCTCCATCACCAAAATAAATTACTGTAATATCTTTATTTTTCCCACTAAGTTTATTTGCCCATGCTACTCCTACCCCAATGGGTAATGTACTTCCTACTATTGGAACAGCAGCTACTATATTTGCTTTGATATCAATAAGATGCATAGAGCCGCCTAATCCCATGGCACAGCCAGTTTCTTTACCATATAATTCTGCTATCATACTTTTCAAAGAACCCCCTTTAGCGAGGTAATGAAAATGAGATCTATGAGCACTTAGAACTTTATCATTTTTATTTAAATTATTTGATATTCCTACAGGAATAGCCTCTTGTCCCACAGATAAATGAATGGGACAACGCATTTCCTCTTTTGAGTATTCATTTTGAATTTTAATTTCTACTTCTCTCATTCGCATCATTTCAAATAGAAATTTTTTTTTTAATTTATTATTCATAAAATTTGTTAATTTTATTACAAATATAATAAATTTCTTTTTTTGATAGGTATTGATTAATAGGTAAAGTAAGTATTCTTTTAGATTGAGTTTCGGTATTAGGAAAATCACCTTTTTTGTAACCTAATTTTTTTGCTGCTGGTTGAAGATGGATAGGTTTAGGATAATGGATGCTAGTAGCTATACCATTTAATTCTAAATATTTTTTTAGTTTGTCTCTCTTATTAACTTTAACTACAAATGTATGATAGGTATCAAAATAACCTTTATGTTCTTTGGGGAATTCAACAAAATTAGAATTTAAATTATTGCAATAAATTTTAGCATTGTCTCTTCTTATTTTTATAATTTTTTTTAAACTTTTAATTTTGTAATTAAGGACCGTTGCTTGAATATTATCCATCCTTGAGACATATCCAAATTCTTCAACTTCTCCTCTTTTTTTCATACCATGGTTTATTAGTTTTTTTGCTCTTTGAGCAAATCCCTTATTAGATGTAATTAGGTAACCAGAGTCTCCTAAGGCATTTAGATTTTTTAATGGATGAGCAGAGAAGCATCCAAAATCTCCGTATGTCCCTGCATGTTTGTTATTTAATTTTGATCCAATAGCTTGAGCTGCATCTTCAACAACCTTTAAGTTATATTTGTTTGCAATTTTCATAACTTCAATCATATTCGACATTTTTCCAGTCAAATGGACTGGTAATATAGCTTTAGTATTCTTTGTTATTTTTTTTTCTATTTGTTTATGATTTATTGTTTGATCATCAAGAACATCAACGAATATGGGCTTAGCACCAAGATGCATTATTACAGCTGTGGAGGCTATAAATGAATTAGGTGTAGTTATTACTTCATCACCTTTTCTAATCCCAAGTAAATGTAATGCTAATGTTAATGCGTCTGTTCCACTATTAAGAGCGACGGTGAATTTAGAATTTGTAAGTTTAGATATATTATTTTCAAATTTTTCAATTTCTGTTCCACCTACCCATTCTCCAGTAGATAAAGTTTTATCAATAATTTGCAATATTTTTTTTCTATGCGATTTATAATCTTTTGAAAGATCAACATATTTAATTTTCATAATTTTTTTACTCTGAAATTCTTCCTGATTGAATAGTTATCACTTTGTCAAAATATTTCATCAATTCTTTTTTATGAGTAACAAAAATTATAGTGCTTTTACTAAATACATTGAAGATATTATTCATAATTAAAGTCTCATTATCTTGATCTAAAGAGCTTGTTGCCTCATCAAAAAAAATTATTTCTGGATCTCTATACAATGCTCTCGCGATTCCAATTCTTTGTATCTGCCCTCCTGATAACTTTGCACCTTTTGTTCCAACAATTGAATCCAAACCATACTCTGACTCATCAATTAATTTATCTAATTTTGATAATTTTATAATTTTATTCAATTTATCAATATCAATTTCATGGTCTAACTTACCTATGGCTATATTATTTTTTATAGAATCATCAGCAATAAAAACATCTTGTGCAACATAAGCGACTTTACTATGAAAGTTTAAAATATCATTTTGGTTTATTTCTCTATTATTGATAAAGAATTTTCCCTTGGAGATATCTAGTAATCCCATTAATATTGATAATAATGTGGTCTTTCCTGAACCACTCTCGCCAACGATACAAATTTTATCACTTTTATTAATTTTTAAATTAATATTTTTTAAAACATTTTGCTTACTTACATATGAAAAACTTACATCTTTTAATTCTAAAACATTAAAACTATATGTTTTAGTTTCAGAAGTTTTGAAGTTATTTGGTTTAATATCAAAGTTTATTATATCTTCTTTTATAATATCTATTGCAAACTTCGTATTATTGAGAACATTTAAAGCAGTAGATATTTGTTGAAATCCAGGTATCAACCTTGTTGCGCAGATAGCAACTATAGTTATTGTTGCTATTAAATTTTCATTATCAGTGCCGTAAAATGTTGAGAATATTGCTAAAAATAAAATACCAGTGATTGCAATTATTTCTAAAAATAATCTTGGTAACATATTAACAGTATTAAAAAAAACTCTATGAGACTCTACTCCCCTCAAGGCTTTTGAAAAATTTTCACTAATAGTATTATGCAAATTGTATAACTTTATTTCTTTTAAATTATAGTAAAACTCGTTTATTATTTTTAATCTAGCAACATCAAACTTATGCGCTTTTAATGATCTTCTTTTAAGAGACTGCCTTAAAGATCTTATAAACAAATATGATACAAACATTAAAATAAAAAAAGAAACAGTGCTTATGAAAGTATTAAATATTAAAATTACTATCATTATTACTGCCATCATTAATATTTCTCTTAAAATCATAGAGAAATAAAATAGCCTTTCACATACAGCAAATAGGAGTTGTTCAACATTTCTCGTAATTACTTCTGGTTTTTTTTCATAATGAAACTTTAATGGACTTGCTAAATAATAAGAAAATAATTTTTCAGAATTTAAAGTAACAATATTAAAAATAAACTTTCTTGAAAAATAATTGATAAAACCTAAAAAAGTATTTCTTATAAGAAACATTATAAATAAAACAAATGAAGATATTAAAATAAGTTCACTTTTTTCAAATTCATAAATATTTTCTTCAATTAAACTTAAATTAACCTTATTAATTATTATTTGTGGGTCTGTTATAATTCCTATAAAAACTATTACTGACCCAAATGATAAAGTTTCTAGAAAAGTTGATAATAATAACCCAAAAAATAAAAGTACTAATTGAAATATAAGCCTTTTGTTTAAAAGACGTTTATATAAGTCCATCTTTAACTAAACTATGTTAGTAATGCAATTTGGCAAAGCTTTTTTGATTATCCAAATCTCCTCAATTTGCTCGGCTGATTTTTGAGTATCTATTTTTAAATTTTCCAAAGCAAAATGAAGTTTCTTTTTTTTAGATATAACGTAATCAAAGTATTTTTCTCGTTGCATATCATCCTCTGGTAATTGAAACAAACTATATAAGACTATGCTATCAAAATGTTCTAGTTCATTCAAACAAGACTCAAAGACTAAAAAACAATTTGGCATAGTATACTCTACTGCATGTAAATTAAACTTAAGATTATTTTTACTACAATAGTCTCTTATTAGAAGACTCTGGACAGATTGTGGTACTCTCTCTCCCATAAATGGTCTACTAAAAACATAACCTCTTATTTTTTCCATTCTAATTCACTCAAAATAAATAAACTCATATTCACCATCATATCCAAATTTTTTAAAAAGCCATATCCACTCGTCTGGTGCAAAAAAACTTTCACATGTTTTAGCCCAACATTGAAGATTAAATAGTTCTTTATCATTTCTATAGCTTTCTACCCATAAATACTGTTTTTTAGAAATTCTATTTAACTCATTTATTGTGGACTCGATTTCATATATTTTCAAATTATGAATAACACCAAAACAAGTTAACAAATCAAAATAATTATCATTATATTTTAATTTTTTTCTTATATCATGAACAAAAAAATTGTTCTTTATGTTATTAGGGCAGTTATTAACTGCATAACTGGATATATCAAAACCGTGTAAATCATCTGATCCAATTTTTGATTTTAAATCGTTTAAAAAAAATCCTTTACCTGCGCCTGCATCAATTAATTTAGAATTTTTATCTAGAGAATAAAATTCAATTATTTGATCGATTACATCATTCCATCTGCCAGGTATATATTTATATCCACCATATCCATATTTTCTGTCACCATCAAAGAAATCTCGATCATAGAGTTTAGCTTTTGTCATGCACTCAGGTTTTTCACTATTCATATATTTTTCATATTCTCTTTTTGACGAATTATGAGTATTTAAAAAAAAACTTACTTCTTTCATTTAAGAGGGAAATTTATATTTTAACGCAACTTTCGATGTTGCTTTTAAAGTTATAGGCTCAAAAAATTCGCCAATCTTTTTATCTTTATAAGGAGTAAAAATGCTCTTAAATCTGCAATTAAAAGACCATCTTGAATTCTTTTCATTATTTATAACATTGCCATGAGGTAAATTTTGATTAAATACAAGTACCTCTCCATATTTAATCTCAATCCATAATAGTTTATCTCTTAGACTTTTTAATAAGTCATCACTATTTTTATTTTTAAGCTCTGAGTATTTTTCCTCAAAGTAATTGTAATTATATGCAGGTAAAATAAACATACACATAGTATTGGTGCAATCAACCATTGGCAACCAACAAACTGTTTCAAAAGGAGAGTCACCAGACCATGTATCTGCATGAATTGTCAATAATGAGCTATTATCTTTTGGTAATTGAATACTTAAATTCAATTTTTTTTGCATAGCAAGTTCATTCCCTATAATTAAATCTGTAAATTTTTTAAATACTTTATAGTAAGCTACCCTTAATTCATTGTTTTTGCTAAGCTCATTGATACAAAAAAGTCTGAAGTCATTGATATTTTCTGGGGAAATGTGTTCGTGTATATTTTCTAAAGTAATATTTTTATTATTAAGATCTTTATAAGAAGTGACTATTTTTATTAATTTTTCTTTGATGTTCTCAAGTGAATTAGTGTCTTGTACTTTTCTTTTTATAAAACCATTTTTAATAAATTCATCGGATAATTGTCGTTCTTCTTCATTTACAAACATACATAAACAAATACATTTTTTATTTGTAAAGTAAATCTCATATTAGTTTATTTATTTGTATTTCTGAAAAATAAGCTTTAAAGACTTTATGAAAATTTTTTAATTTTTTATCTTTATTTACTAAATCTTCATATGATTTCCAAAACAATCTTTGTTTATCATAATTAACCATCTGAAAATTATTTGAAAAATATATAATAGCTTCTTGTATAATTGCTTTAATTTCTAAATTAGTAGGGGAAATTAACTCGATATGATTTTCTGAGAATTTTTCTTTAGTATCTGCATTATGAACATTTCTCTCAAAAATTTCTTTTAATTTCAAATATTTTTTTGTTTGTTTATCTTTATGATACCTAGTCAATATGAAGTATCTTTTACTACTTGAGAAAAAATGAGATAGAGGAACTTGAATATAAAGAATATTTTTCCTAAAAACATAAGGTGTTGAGTCAAAACCAGAAGAGGTAGTGATACACATATAACAATTTGCTCCTAGATATAAATCAAGAAAATCATCGTAATCTGTATTCGTAAGATCAAAATAATTCTTATTATCTATGTTTAATGATTGATTTGATGTTTTTCCAACTCTAAAAATTTTAAATCCTTGGAGCAATAATTCATTTACAGCATCTTTGAAAATTTTAATATCTAAATCTCTGTAATCATGATACGAAAAATGAATCTTTGGAAAATTTTCTTTTAAGTAAGAAGAGTCTCTAATATTTAAACAAATAAATTTATCTTTATCTCTAAGACCAAATCTTTTTAAAAGCTCTATTCCTTTTTTATTTTCCTCTTCTGTAAAGCTAAAATGATTTTCATATTTATCTAACAAACCTAAAGGGTCCTTATTTGAGCTCAGATTTTTAACAATATGTTTCTTATCAAAAAATGACTCTAAATAAGCTAAATATAGGGGGTAAATAATCCAAGTTGGTAAAATTTTAATTGTTCTTCTAATCATTTTTTCAGCCTGTATGTTACAGACTTTAATCTTTGAATTTCTTGGAGGGGGTTCAAAAAAATGTAAGTCTATAATTAATTTAAATTTATTTTTCTTAGCAAAATATTTTTTTTCACATAAATAGATTTCCACATTTGGCATAAAATGTCCAAATCTATAGGCATTTATTTTATGAAATCTTATTAGTAAAAAAGGTGACGTAATTCTTATTAGAAAAAAAAGAGGAAAAAAAATTATTAAAATTAAGTAGGAAAATAACTTAATCTTACTCAAAGTTATTCATTCTTTTTCAATGAAAATTGACCTTGTTGGGAATGCAAATGCTAAATCTAAACTCTCTATTTTATCTTTAATATACAAACCAAGATCCTCCTTTATTTCCAGATATTTGTCCCAATCTTTAGTCGATGTAAAACACAGAACTAGAACATCAATTGAGCTATCATTAAACTTATCTAATCTTACAAAGGATTTATAATTTTCATTAACTATAAAATTTTCATTATTAGCCAAATATGAAGATATAGACTCGGTCAAATTTTTAATTTGATCTAAGGAAGAGCTATACTCAAGACCAATAACCCAATTTATTCTACGGTAATTTCTATTTGTATAATTTAATATAGGAGCTTCGGCAAAAATATAATTTGGTATAGTTATAGGTGTTGTGTCGAATTTTCTTATTAGTGTTGATCTAAAACCAATATGCTCAACTGTTCCTTCAGTATGTCCTGGGACACTTATTACATCACCTAATTGAAATCTTTTTTCTAATAAAATCATAATTCCAGAAATTAAATTTTTGAATAAATCTTGTGCTCCAAGGGCAACAGCTACACCAAATAAACCAAGTCCTGCTATTACAGGTCCAATTTTTATACCCCATACCTCTAATACTGCGACGGCCCCTAAAAATATGATTAAATATTTTAAGGATTTAATTATCCAAAGCACCAATCCCTTTGTTAATATTTTTTCCAACTTGTTAAATAGATTAGAAAAAGGAATTAAACATTGATGAATTATCCAAAAAACAAATATGGTTGATAGCGTATTATTAATTTTTTGAAAATATAAACCGAGGGTAGACTCAATATCAAAATATAAAGTTATAGCTAAAAATACAATTACTATCGGAAGAAGTCTTAAAGGTGGGAGTAAAGCTTCAAACAATTTATCATCAATTTTATTTCCTGTTTTTGAGATAATAATTTTTACTTTATTTAATAAAATTTTTGCAACTAAACCTCTTACTAATAAAGCAAAAATTATTGATACAATAATTATCGTTAGGTTGAGTAAACTTATACCAAAGACACCATCACTGAAAACATTTAAGATTTGGTTATAGAAATTTTCAATTAAATTCATAAAGGATATTATAATAGTTTAAAAAAAAAGCCGCATAAAGCGGCTTTTTAAATAATTTAAAAATATTTGATTACATCATTCCGGGCATTCCACCGCCCATTCCACCCATTCCACCCATATCAGGCATTGCAGGCGCAGATGATTTATCTTCTGGTTTATCTGTAATCATGGCTTCTGTCGTGGTTAAT